>Ga0310830_100043_pt1 | contig 275027 bp, 281 predicted proteins | sample WT_ome_5_FD_201301 | JGI IMG/M metagenome (GOLD analysis project Ga0310830, IMG submission 201301) | Sorghum-adapted microbial communities enriched on wild type (WT) sorghum from Joint BioEnergy Institute, Emeryville, California, United... ... | reverse complement strand
GATCCGCCTCGGTGATCTCCCTAAACGAGGCATGCACCGTTGTCTCGGTGATGCCGTAGAGGTTGAGCAGCCGCGGTGATCCCACCGGATGGCGCTGCACCCACGGGCGCAGCCGCTGCGGCTCCAGTGCCTCACCGGCGAACAGCACCGCCCGCAGCGCGAGCCGATCGCCCACCTCCGGCTGCAGGCCATCGGCGGTCTGCAACGCGTAGAACGCCGAGGGGGTCTGGCTGAGCACGGTGACCTGCTCGTCGGCCAGCAGCGCCAGCAACTCCTCGGCCGAACGCGCCACCGCGTCCGGCACCACCACCAGCCGGCCCCCGTACAGCAGCGCACCCCACATCTCGCACACCGAGACGTCGAACGCCAGCGAGTGCGTCAACGACCAGACCTGGTCGCTGATGTCGACGTCGTCGGCCAGCGACTCCAGCAGCCGCACGACGTTCCCGTGCGCCACCGCAACGCCTTTGGGCTTACCCGTGGTGCCCGAGGTGTAGATGATGTAGGCCAGATCCCCCGCTTGCGGCACCGGCACCGGCTCCGCCGGCTGGGTGGCGATCTGCGGGTCGTCGATGTCGATGACCGCCAGTTCCAGCCCGCTGAACCGGCCCGCCAGCTCGGCGGTCGTGACCGCGGCCAGCGGGGCGGCGTCGGCGAGCACGAACTCGATCCGCGCATCCGGATGTGCCGGATCGATCGGCACGTACGCCGCACCCGTCTTCAGCACCGCCAGGATCGCGGCGATCGCCCGCTCCGAGCGCGGCAGCAGCAGCGCCACCCGCTGCCCCGGACCGGCACCGTGCGCAACAAGCCAGTGCGCCAACCGATTCGATGTCTCGTCCAGCTCGCGATAGGTCAACGACCGACCCGCACAGGTCACCGCCACCGCGTCCGGACACTCCGCCACCCGGGCGGAGAACCGGGCCGGAATCGAATCCACCTGCCCGGCAGGGGCATTCAGCACTTCGCCGTTCGACCACTCGGTGAAGGCGATGCGTTCGCTGTCGACCAACAGGTCGATGGTGGCCACCGGCCGATCCGGATCGTCGACCATCGCCGCCAGCACCCGCTCCAGTCGCTTTACCAGCCCGGACACCGGCAGATCGTCGAACGGGTGACCGCTGCCGGCGGTCGTCACCATCAGATCGTCGGCCGCGGTGGAGAAGTTGATGGTGAAGCTGCCGACCGGGCCGGTGCTCGTGTAATGCGCCGAGGCGGTCGCCGCCCCGAAGGAGAGCACCGTGGTGGACGGCAGGAAGTTCACACCGATCCGGCCCGAGCCGTCGATGTTGCGGTTGACCCCGCGCTCGAGGGCCTGCGCGGGAAATCGCTGGTGTTCCAGGATTTCCCGGATGCGGGTGTTCACCTGCACGCAGAAGTCGGCGACCGAGGTGCCCGCCGCCGGACTCAGCGTGAGCGGAACGATGCCGGCGAACATGCCCGGCAGTGTCTTGGCATCCGGGTGCACCCTCCGGCTGACCGGGAAGTCCAGAACGATCTGATCGCCGCCGCCGGACCATTCGTGACCGAGCAGGGCGCACGCCGCCGTAAGGACCGACGATCGCGGAATGTCAAGTGCTGTCGCGAAATTGTCCACCCGCGCCAACAGGCCGGCATCGAGCGGCTGCGGAGCGGGCAGCCAGTACGTGTGAGCCCGGTCCTCGGCGCGAGCCGAGAACGAGTTGTCGGTCTCAGCGGGGATGTTGCGCGACCAGAACTCTTCGTCCTTGCGGTAGTCCTCCGAGGCTTCGTACTCGGACTCGATCCGGATCAGGTCGTCGAGGGAGCCGAAGATGGCCGGTGGGACCGGGGCACCCGAGACAACCGCGGAGTACACCGAGGCGATCCGTTGACCGGCCAGGCCGAGGCCGAAACCGTCGATGACGATGTGGTGGCAGCAGGCGAACAGGTGATACTCGTCGAATCGGGTTTGGAACAGCGCGAATCGGAACAGGGGTCCGGACAGCGGCATCGGGGCGGCCTGGATCTCCGCCGCGATGCGCTCGACCTGACCCGCTCCGTCCTCGCACCGGGTCAGGTCGTAGAACTCGAGTTCGACTGGCGGATCATCGAGTACGCGCTGGACAACGTGACCGTCGACGGACTCGAAAGAGGCCCGCCCCGGCTCGATGTCCTGCACGACGCGTCGAATCGACCACTCCAGCGCATCGATGTCGACAGCACCGTCGATCGTCACCAGAAGGCCGAGGTGCCAGGCAGCGTCCTGATCGCGCGTCTCTTGAGCAAGCCAGATTTCGAGTTGACCGCGTGTCAGCGGAAGCACACGATCATTCGACTGCATAGAGTCCCCTAGCCGTTTACGAGCTCAGCAATTCGCCAGCTCAGTGACGAATACGTTCCCCATCGGTAGGCCTCGCGGGCGGCCGACGGTTATGTGCCGGATCCTCCGCCTGCCGCCAGGCGGTCCCGCAGACTCTTGGGCCGGATATCCGGCCAGTTCTGCTCGATGTACTCGAGGCAGGCCGCGCGGTCGGCTTCGCCGAAGACCACCTTCCAGCCAGCCGGCACATCGGCGAACGTCGGCCAAAGGCTGTGCTGTTCCTCGTCATTCACCAGGACGTAGAACGTCCCGTTCTCGTCGTCGAACGGGTTGGTGCTCATTCGGCTCTCCCCCATCAGTAATCGATACAAGCGTAAGTTATACCCACGATACTCAAAGCCACCCTGAAGGGCCTGGCTTTTTCGAAACCGGGCGAACTGGCCTCGTCAGGTGCCAGTAACAGTGACGACTGGCGTTACCAGAAGGTAACGACTCCGTGATGAGACGCTGCGCAGCAGTCAATTTTCCTTGCCGGACATCGTACTGTCGAATCGCCGGACCGATCCGAGCCAGTCCTGATCAGCCCACCTCGGTGACTGCGCGGCAAACAAGCTTGAACGCGTGGACGCACTTCCAGCAAATACACTCAAGGCCCTGCTGAAGAAGTTTGCCAGCTCGCCTCGAATGCGCGCAGCGGTACCGACAAGGTTTCCGTTTTCCTGCGGCCGCCACCGCAGCTCGGTGTCGCTGATCCAGTAGAACCGGCCCGGCACCGGCGGGTCGGACGAGATGTGCACCGCCGATGCAATTGCCGCTGCCCCGCAAAGAATCCCACGCATGCGGCGGCACGTGTATTTATACCGACGCCAATACCCCGGCGGCGGTAAGCCTCGGCGCCCGACGGCTCGAACCGGCTCCGCGAACTTCGGTGTGTGTCAGGTGTGTGTCAGAAGTTGTTACACGTCGCGAACACGCGCTCGATCAGCGGCAGGATCGGACGGTTCTGCGGCAGGCTGCGGACCTGCGCGGCGTATTCGCGCCGTTTCTCCGGCGGGGCCGCGAGGAAGATGTGGATCAGCTCGCGCTGCTTGGGTCCGAACGCCGCGGCCGCCGCCGGGCTCTGGGCGTTGACCGCAGCCATGACCTGGTCATAGGTGCACGTCGTGTTCACGAACGGATCGAGGCTCGGATCGGGGTCAGCGGCAGCCGTTCCAGTACCGAGAGTGCCGATGGTCAAAGACGTCGCGAACACGGCCAGGGCGCCGACGACCGCGGACATCTGCAGCTTCTTCATGCATCCCCTCCAGGTAGTGGTGTACGGCCGTCCCTTGGCTAATTGCCAACAAGACTACCCACTATCGCCTTGTGTACACCTGCGTTTGATCCCGACTCTCGAATCGGGATCCACACCGTATATCCGTCGTGGAAGCCGAAACGTTACAGTCGATTTCAGCAAACTTTTCGACATTCCATTCGAATATTCGGTACTACGCCGTGGGCTTAGGGAATTCAACGGTGGGCGCATCATCTTCGCGCCGATCGTCAATTCCCAGCAACGCGCGAACCGCCGGGCGCGGCCCGTACTCCCGCAGCTGACGGCTGGCCGGCCGCAGCCGCACGACCTGCGGCCACCAGAACCACCGGCCCAACAGTGCCGCGATCGACGGCGTCATGAACGACCGCACGATCATGGTGTCGAACAACAGCCCCAGACCGATCGTGGTGCCGATCTGACCGATGATGCGCAGATCGCTGACCACCATGGAGGCCATGGTCGCGGCGAACACCAGACCGGCCGTGGTGACCACCTTGCCGGTGCCGCCCATCGCCCGGATGAGCCCGGTGTTGATGCCGGCACCCAATTCCTCCTTCATGCGCGCCACCAGCAGCAGGTTGTAGTCCGACCCCACCGCCAGCAGGATGATGACGGACATCGCCATCACCATCCAGTGCAGTTCGATGCCCAGGATGTACTGCCAGACCAGCACCGACATGCCGAACGAGGCGCCCAGTGAGATCACCACGGTGCCGACGATGACCAGCGCTGCGATCAGGGCGCGGGTGACGATCAGCATGATGATGAAGATCAGGCAGATCGCCGCTATGCCCGCGATGAGCAGGTCGTAGGTCGACCCGTCACGCCAATCCTTGGCGGTCGAGGCGGCGCCGGTGACGTAGATCTTGGCGTTCTCCAGCGGGGTGCCCTTCAGGGCCTCCTCGGCCATGAGCCGGACGCGTTCGATCCGGTCGATACCGTCCAGCGTCGCGGGGTCGCCGTTGTGCGAGATGATGAAACGCGCCGACTTCCCGTCCGGGGACAGGAAACTCTCCATCGCGCGTTTGAAGTCCTCGTTCTCGAAAACCTCCGGCGGCAGGTAGAAGGTGTCGTCGTTCTTGGCGGCGTCGAATGCCTGCCCCATGAGGGCGACGTCCTCGGAGTTCTCCTCCATCCATTCGTTCATGCCCGACATGGTGCTGTGCATTTTCAGCTGCATGTTGTACATGGTTTTCATGACCGCGATCTGCTGCGGGTAGATCTCGAGAATCTGAGGCAGGATCACCTCCAATTTCTCCATCTCCGCAACCATGGTCTGCAGCTTGTCCTGCACCGAGTCGGCCTTGTCGAGCATGTCGAAAATCGACCTGATCGCCCAACAAATGGGAATGTTGTAGCAGTGCGGTTCCCAATAGAAGTAATTGCGGATCGGCCGGAAGAAGTCGTCGAAGAGCGTTACGCTGCCCCGTAGTTCGTCGAAGATCTCCTGCACGTCACGCGTGTTGTTCAGCATGCTGAGTTGAACGCCGGTGAGCTCTTTCATCACCTCGTACTGGCGTTCCATGATCTCGATCAGTTTCGCGGTGTTCTCGGCCTGTGCGAGCAGGTCGTCGGTGCGCTCGGCCTGCAGTTTCTGGGCCTGTACCTGGGTGGCGCTCTGCAGGCTCAGCAGGAACGGGATCGACGTGTTGGCAATCGGCGTGCCCTCCGGCCGGGTGATGCCCTGCACCCGGGACACCCCCTTGACCTTGAAGATCGCCTTGGCCAACTTGTTAAGCGTCAGGAAGTCCGCTGAGTTCCGCAGGTCCCGATCGGTCTCGATGACGAGGATGTCCGGTGTCAACCGGGCCTGGCTGAAATGCCTTTCGGCGGCGACGAATCCCTGATTGGCCGGGATGTCGGCGGGCATGTAGGCACGGTCGTCGTAGTTGGTGTTGTAACCCGGCAGCGCCAACAGGCCGATCGCGGCCACCGCCACCGCCGCCGCCAGGATCGGCGCGGGCCAGCGGGCGATCGCGGTACCGATGCCGCGCCACCGGCCGGACCGCAGCTTCCGTTTGGGATCGAGCAGCCCGAAGTATCCGGCCACCACGATGCCGGCCGGCACCAGCGTCACCGCACAGGCCACGGCGACCACCATGCCGATGGCACACGGCACGCCCATGGTCTTGAAGTACGGCAACCGCGCGAAACTCAGACAAAGGATCGCGCCGGCGATGGTCATGCCGGACGCCAGCACCACCGGCGCGGTGCTGCGGTAGGTGGCGAAGAACGCCGCCTCACGGCTCTGGCCGGCCTGACGCTCCTCCTGATAACGACCGAAGAAGAAGATCCCGTAGTCGGTTCCGGCCGCGATGGCCAGGAACACCAGCATGTTGACCGCGAAGGTGGACAGCACGAACGCGTCGTTGACGGCCAGAAACGCCACCACGCCACGGGCCGCCGCCACCTCGAAACCGACCATCAGCAGCAGCAGGATCACCGTCGCGACGCTGCGGTAGACCAACAGCAGCATCACGAAGATGATGATCACCGTCACGATGGTGATCATCAGGACCGAATCGTTGCCCGCTGCCTGCAGATCCGAGTTGAGCGGCCCCACCCCGGTCACGTACACCCGGACCCCGGGCGGCGGCGGCGACCGGTCCACGATCTCGCGCACCGCCGCCACCGACTCGTCGCCCACCGGCGTGCCCTGGTCACCGGCCAGGTACACCTGGACGTAGGTCGCCTTGCCGTCGGCGCTGGTGACGCTCGACGCCGTCAGCCGCTCACCCCACAGATCCTGCACATGGCGGACGTGTTCGTGATCGGCGCGCAGCTGCTCGACCAGTCCGGCGTAGTAGGCGCGCGCGCTGTCGCCCAGGGGTTGTTCGCCCTCCAGCACGATCATCGCCGAGTTGTCGGAGTCGGACTCGCCGAACAACTCGCCCATCCGCTTCATCCCGATCGCCGAGGGCGCCTCGGCGGGCATCAGCGACACCGAGTACTGCTCGGCGACCACCTCGAGCGACGGAATGACCTTGCGCCAGTCGCCACCCACCGCCACCAGCGTGGTGACCAGAATGATGACCAGCCACAGCAGGATGACCAGCGGCGCCATACCGCGGATGACTCGCGGAATCAGCGACGGCCGCGAATAGTTCGTACTGAGCCTCGTAGCCATGGGATTCGGCTAGTCCCTCAACATCAGGGAGCGCACCAGCGGACGCGGACCGGTCGGGCGGAGCATGGCGCTGGCCGGACGCGGGCGGACCTGCCGCGGCCACCAGAACCACCGGCCCAGCAGGGCCGCGATCGACGGCGTCATGAACGCGCGCACCACCATCGTGTCGAAGAGCAGGCCGAGGGCGATTGTGGTGCCCACCTGACCGATGGTCAGCAGGTCGCTGACCACCATCGACGCCATGGTGGCGGCGAACACCAGGCCGGCCGCCGTCACCACCTTGCCGGAGCCGCCCATCGCACGAATGAGGCCGGTGTTGATACCCGCGGAGACCTCTTCTTTCATCCGGGACACCAGCAGCAGGTTGTAGTCCGAACCCACCGCGAGCAGCACGATGACCGACATCGCCAGCACCACCCAGTGGATCTGGATCCCGAGCAGGTACTGCCAGACCAGCACCGACAACCCGAACGACGCCCCCAGCGACATGGCCACGGTCCCGACGATGACCAGTGCCGCGACGAAACTGCGCGTCATCAGCACCATGATCAAGAAGATCAGGCACAGCGCCGACACACCGGCGATCATCAGGTCGATCTTCGAACCGTCGACCAGGTCCTTCACCAGGGCGGCGGTGCCGGACAGATAGATCTTCGAGTTCTCCAGCGGGGTGCCCTTCAGCGCCTCCTCGGCGGCCGTGCGAATCGGCTCGACCAGCGCCGTTCCCTCGGGTGTGCCCGGATCGTTCTTGTGCGTGATGAGGAAACGCGCGGCCCTGCCGTCGGGCGACATGAAGATGTTGACGATCCGCTTGAAGTCCTCGTTGTCGAAGACGTCCGGCGGCAGATAGAACGAGTCGTCGTTGTTGGCGGCGTCGAAAGCCTTGCCCATGGCGGTGGCGTTGTCGTTCGACTCGTCCATTTGCGCGAAGATGCCCGCCATGGTGCTGTGCATGGTCAGCATCATGGTCCGGGTGCTCTCCATGGTGGCAATCATGGGCGGCAGCTGCGCCAGCATCTGCGGCATCAACGCGTCGAGACGGTCGAGATCGTCGATGACGTCCTTCATTTCGACCGTGATCCGGTCGACACCGTCGATGGTTTCGAACAACGACCGCAGCGCCCAACAGATCGGGATGTTGTAGCAGTGCGGTTCCCAGTAGAAGTAGTTGCGGATGGGCCGGAAGAAATCGTCGAAATTCGCGAGGTGATCACGCAATTCGGTGGTGATCTCGTCGATCTCGTGCGTGTTCTCGACCAGGTTGTGGGTGACGCCCACCATCTCCTGCATCAGCTCGTGCATCCGCCGCATCAGCGCGATGGACTGCTCCATCTCCTCGGCCTGCTTGAGCAGATCGTCCATCCGTTCCCGCTGGAACGGCATCACCAGCTTGTTGCTGGCCTGGCTCATGCTCAGCATGAACGGGATCGAGGCGTGCTTGAGCTGAGTCCCCTCGGGGCGGGTGATCGACTGTACGTTCGCCACCCCGGGCACCGCGAACACCGCCTTGGCGAGCCGGTTCAACACCAGCAGATCAGCGGCGTTGCGCATGTCGTGGTCGGACTCGATCATCAGGATGTCCGGTGCCACCAACCGTGATTCCGGGAAATGCCTTGCCGCCGCATGGAATCCGGCGTTGGCCGGAATATCCGGCGGCAGGAACTTCTGGTCGTTGTAGCTCGGCTTGTACCCCGGCAAAGTGATCAGGCCGACCAGCGCGACCGCCGTGGCGGCGACCAGAATCGGGCCCGGCCAGCGCACGATCGCGGTGCCGATGCGCCGCCAGCGGCGAGTGACCACCGGCCGTTTCGGATCGAACAACCCGAACCGGCTGCCCACGGCAAGACACGCGGGCACCAGGGTCAGCGCGACCGCGACGGCCACCCCGATACCGATCGCGCCCGGAATGCCGAGCGGCTGGAAGAACGGCAGCCGGGTGAAGCTCAGGCAGGCGATCGCGCCGGCGATCGTCATACCGGAGGCCAGCACGACCTTCGCCACGCTGCGGTAGGTGGTGAAGAAGGCCTGTTCGCGCGACTCACCGGCCTCCCGCGCCTCCTGATACCGCCCGGCGAAGAAGATCGCGTAGTCGGTACCCGCCGCGATGCCCACCGAGACAAGCAGGTTGACCACATAGGTGGTCAATCCGACCCAGCCCTGCAGCGCCAGCCAGGCGACCACCCCCCGGGCCACCTGCAGCTCGATGGCCACGGTGAACAGCAGGATGATCACCACCAGCACCGAGCGGTACAAGAACAGCAGCATCAGGAAGATGACCCCGACGGTGACGAGGGTGATGAGCACCACCGTCCGGTTACCGCTCTCGCCCATGTCGGCGACGATCGGCGCGGGTCCGGTGAGGTAGGTCGTCACACCCGGGGGTGGCGGAGTGCGGTCCAGGATCTCCTTGACCGCCTCCACCGACTCGAGCGACTGTGTCTGGCCGATGGTGCCGGCCAGATCCAGCTGAACGAATGCCGCCTTCCCGTCGGCGCTCTCGGCTGCCGCGGCGGTGAGCGGATCGCCCCAGAAGTCGTGCACATGCTGGATGTGCTCGGGGTCCTCGCGTAGCTGCCGGACCACCTCGTTGTAGTAGCGGTGGGCCTCCTCGCCGAGCCGGTCCTCACCCTCGACGACGAGGATCGCGACGCTGCCCCCGGTCGACTCCTGGAAGACCTCGCCCATCCGCTGGGACGCCTTGAACGACGGAGCGTCGGTGGGGTTGAGCGAGACCGACCGCTGCCGTTCCACCACCTCCAGCGGCGGAACGGTGGCCATCAAAAACACCGTGAGGCCGACCCAGCCGACGATGATCAGCGCCGCGTACCGGCGGATGAACGACGCCAGGCGTGGCCGTCGGGCCTGCTCCTGCTGCCCGCCGGTCGATTGCGTCGTCGTGGTGCTCATGCGGCCTTCAATATGCAGGAGGTGAAGGCGTTCACCTGGTAGGAGACCTTCTCCGCCTTCACTTCGCCGTCAACGGTGATGCGGCAGCCGATGCTGTCGCCGGTGCCCTGAGCCATGATGCTGCCGGTCGCGGTCTGGGTGCCCATGTCGAACTCCATCCGCCACGGCAACGGCACGTCCTTGATGTAGCGGGGCTCGGTCTCCTCGTCGAAGTAGCTGATGTTCGCGACCGAGCCGGGCGTGCCCCACACCTCGTACACCATCACCTTGGGGTCATAGGGGCGGCTGTCGACGGCCCGGGTGTCGGCATAGGTCGTCCGCTGTTCGTTACCGAAGATGCCGTGCAGACGTGACACGGTGAAACCACCGACGGCGATCACCACGAGGGCCAACAGCGGGATCCACAGCCGCTTCAAGAGCCGAAAAATCGTAGTCCTCCCCTACTCCCAACGTCCGGCGTCAGTGCCGCTCGCTGCGGAATGCCGCAAACGCCCGACCCCCGTAACGGGCGTCCGCAACCCGGTCGATGAAGGGTAACCCATGGGCGAGATTCGCATATAAGTTGTGCCTGACGCGATATCTGTTCGGAACTTTCCATACATTCCTGGACCGCCGTACGGGTTCCCGCGCAGGTTCGGCAAACGATTCCGAATCGCCGCTGGAGACGGCGCGGGCAATTTACAGCAAATTTCCTTGCCCCGGCGCAAACCCATAAACCTGCGGCGATACCGCTCGCCGAACGTGGTGGCGAGATCGGCGCCGTGGTGCTCGGCGGCAGGATCGCAGCGGCCGGCACATCGGCGCCTGACCGGCGCATATCCCGTGAGGCCTCGAGGTCATCCGGTGTCACCATCAAGCCGCGTCGGTCTCCCAGCTATGCCGTTTTCGCGCACTGCGCGGTTCGAAGCTAGCACCCGCCCCACGGCACCGCCATCCGGCCTTCCATACCCTCGGGTTCAATTTCCGCAGTGTCAATAAAAGAGTCGTTCCAGAAAAAACGCTGGTCGCCGCCGGGCCGTGGCCGCCCGCATGAGAAAAACCGCTGATCGCCATTCGCGAAATGCCCCGGGATGCGCCGTCCGGTCACGAACCGCTTTCAGGCCATAATTGCTCTATGGCCAGTGGTACGGAGAGTGGCACGACCTCGCCCAGGGTTCTTGTGGTCGACGACGACCCCGACGTGCTCGCCTCGCTCGAGCGCGGCCTGCGGCTGTCCGGGTTCGAGGTGTCCACCGCCGTCGACGGCGCCGAGGCGCTGCGCAGCGCCACCGAGACCCGCCCGGACGCGATCGTCCTGGACATCAACATGCCGGTCCTGGACGGCGTCAGCGTGGTCACGGCGCTGCGGGCCATGGACAACGACGTGCCGGTCTGCGTGCTGTCGGCGCGCAGCTCGGTCGACGACCGCGTCGCCGGCCTGGAGGCCGGTGCCGACGACTACCTGGTCAAACCGTTCGTGCTGGCCGAGCTGGTGGCCCGGGTCAAGGCGCTACTGCGCCGCCGCGGCGCCACCGCCACGACGTCGAAGGAGACGATCGTGGTCGGCCCGCTCGAGGTTGACATCCCCGGCCGCCGGGCCCGGATCAACGGCCAGGACGTCGACCTGACCAAGCGTGAGTTCGACCTGCTCGCGGTGCTCGCCGAGCACAAGACCGCGGTGTTGTCGCGGGCCCAGCTGCTCGAGCTGGTCTGGGGGTACGACTTCGCCGCCGACACCAACGTCGTCGATGTGTTCATCGGATATCTGCGCCGCAAGCTGGAGGCGACCGGCGCTCCCCGACTGCTGCATACCGTGCGCGGCGTGGGCTTCGTGCTGAGAGCCCAATAGGCCGGCGCCATGTCCCTGGTGTCGCGGATCTTCCGCAGAACCCCGTCGCTGCGGACCCGCGTCGCGCTGGCCACCGCGATCGGCGCCGCGATCGTCGTCGTCATCGTCGGCGCCGTGGTGTGGATCGGCATCACCAACGACCGCAAGGAACGCCTCGACCGTCGCCTGGACGAGGCGGCCGGCTTCGTGATCCCGCTGCTGCCCCGCGGCCTCGACGAGATCCCCAAATCGCCCAACAACCAGGACGCCGTCGTCACCATCCACCGCGGCGACGAGGTGGTGTCGAACTCCAACGTGGTGCTGCCGAAGCTGGAGCCGGGCTACGCCGACACCTACGTCGACGGGGTGCGCTACCGGGTGCGCACCGTCGACATCCCGTACTACCCGGGCCCGACGTCGGTGGCGGTCGGGGCGACCTACGACGCCACCATCGCCGACACCAGGAACCTGCACCGGCGGGTCATCGTCATCTGCGTGTTCGCCGTCGGCGCGGCGAGCGTGTTCGGCTGGGTGCTCGCCGCGTTCGCAGTGCGGCCGCTGAAACGGCTGGCCCAGCAGACCCGCCAGATCGACGCCGCCGCCGACACCTTCCCCGAGATCGAGGTGCGGGGCGCCACCGAGGCCGTCGAGATCGCCGAAGCGGTCAAGGGGCTGTTGGAGCGGGTGTGGAAGGAACAGGAGCGCACCAAGGCGGCACTGGCGTCGGCACGCGATTTCGCGTCGGTGTCGGCGCACGAGCTGCGCACCCCGCTGACCGCGATGCGCACCAACCTGGAGATCCTCTCGACGCTGGACCTGCCCGAGGAACAGCGCAAGGAGGTCGTCGGCGACGTGATCCGCACCCAGTCGCGCATCGAGGCCACGCTCGGCGCGCTGGAGCGGCTGGCCCAGGGCGAGCTGTCGACCTCCGACGACCACGTGCCCGTCGACATCACCGAACTGCTCGACCGCGCCGCCCACGACGCGATGCGGATCTACCCCGATCTGGAGGTGTCGCTGGTGCCGGCGCCGACGATCATCATCGTGGGCCTGCCGGCGGGGCTGCGACTGGCGGTCGACAACGCGATCGCCAACGCGGTCAAACACGGGCACGCCACCCGGGTGCAGCTGTCGGTGGTCAGCTCCCGCGAAGGCGTGGAGATCGCGATCGACGACGACGGGGTGGGTGTGCCCGAGGAGGAACGCCGGCGGGTGTTCGAGCGGTTCTCCCGCGGGTCGACGGCATCGCAGTCGGGCTCCGGCCTGGGCCTGGCGCTCGTGGCGCAGCAAGCCGAACTGCACGGCGGCACAGCGTCTTTGGAGGAAAGCCCGCTCGGCGGCGCCCGGCTGCTGCTGAAGATCCCGGGAGTCCGGGACTAGTTCACGCCGCCGTCATCGGGTGGGCGGCAGGTCGATGACGAGAATCGCCGTCATCGGGTGGCCAGCAGGTCGATGACAAATATCAACGTCTTGCCGGAGAGGCGGTGCCCGCCGCCCGCCGGGCCGTACGCCTGCTCGGGCGGGATGACCAGCTTGCGCCGACCACCGACCCGCATGCCCGGGATACCGTCCTGCCAGCCCTGGATCAGCCCGCGCAACGGGAACTCGATGGACTCGCCGCGGTTCCAGGAACTGTCGAACTCTTCACCGGTGTCGTATTCGACACCCACGTAGTGCACCTCGACCGTGGCGCCGGGAGTGGCCTCCGGGCCGTCGCCGACGATCAAGTCCTCGATGACGAGCTCGGTGGGAGCCGGGCCGTCGGGAAATTCGATCTCGGGTTTCTGCGTCACCCGGCCACCCTAGGCCACCGGGACGGGAGCACACTGGGTAGATGCCGAAGGATCAGGACATTCTCGCCGCGGTGCACCGGTTGGTCGCCGAGGAGCAGGAACTGCGCGACAAGTTGCAGCACCGCGAGATCGACAAGACCGAGGAGCACCGCCGGCTGCGGGAGATCGAGGTGCAGCTCGACCAGTGCTGGGACCTGCTGCGCCAGCGCCGGGCCAAGCGCGAGGTCGGCGACGATCCGCGTGAGGCCCGGGTCCGGCCCGGCGACCAGGTGGAGGGCTATCTCAACTGAGCGCTCGACCGAAGAGCTGCGACGTCGTCGTAGTCGGCGGCGGGCACAACGGGCTGGTGGCCGCCGCGTATCTGGCCCGGGCGGGCCGCCGGGTGCAGGTGCTCGAGCGCCTGGACCAGGTGGGCGGGGCCGCGGTCTCGGCGCGCGCGTTCGAGGGTGTGGACGCGCGGCTGTCGCGCTACTCGTATCTGGTCAGCCTGCTGCCGCGGCAGATCATCGATGACCTGGGTGCGCAGGTCCGGCTCGTCGCCCGCCGGTATGCGTCGTACACCCCCGACCCCGCCGACAAAGGCCGCACCGGGCTGCTGGTCGGGCCGAAGTCGACGTTCGCCGCGATCGGCGCGGCCGCGGACGAGCGGGGCTTCGCCGAGTTCTACGAACGCTGTCAGGCGCTGACCACGCGGCTGTGGCCGACCCTGCTGCAGCCGCTGATGACCCGCTCGCAGGCCCGTCGGCTCGTCGGCGACGACGCGGCATGGCGGATGATGGTCGACGAGCCGATCGGGGCGGCGATCACGCGCGCGGTGCGCAGCGATCTGGTGCGCGGGGTTATCGCCACCGACGCGCTGATCGGCACGTTCGCGTCCCTGGCGGATCCGTCGCTCACCCAGAACGTGTGCTTCCTGTATCACCTGCTGGGCAACGGCACCGGACGGTGGGATGTGCCGGTCGGCGGGATGGGCGCGGTCAGCGGCGCGCTGGCGGCCGCGGCCACCCGGTTCGGCGCCGAAATCGTTTGCAATGCAGAGGTTTACGCGGTATCGCCGGACGGCACCGTGCACTACCGGCGGCACGGCGAGGAACGCACCGTCCACGCGGACTGGGTGCTGGCGAACGTGACACCGGCGGTGCTGGCCCGGCTGCTCGGCGCGCCGGAACCCGAACTCGCGCCCGGGGCGCAGGTGAAGGTCAACCTGCTGCTGCGCCGGCTGCCGCGGCTGCGTGACGAATCCGTCGGCGCCGAGCAGGCGTTCGGCGGCACCTTCCACATCAACGAGACCTACAGCCAGCTCGAGAGCGCGTATCGGCAGGCGTATGACGGCGTCGTACCCGATCCGCTGCCCTGCGAGATCTACTGTCACTCGTTGGCCGATCCGACGATCCTGTCGCCGGAACTGCAGGCCTCGGGCGCGCAGACGATGACGGTGTTCGGCCTGCACACCCCGCATTCGCTGGCCGCCGCCGACCCCGGCCGGATGCGCGAGAAGCTGACCGACGCGGTGCTTGCATCGCTGAATTCTGTTCTGGCCGAACCGATTCAAGATGTGGTACTGGAGGATTCGGCCGGGCGGCCGTGCATCGAGACCAAGACGACCGCCGATCTCGAGGACACGCTGGGGATGACGGCGGGCCACATCTTCCATGGCGCACTGTCATGGCCGTTCGTGCCGGACGACGAGCCGCTGGACACCCCGGCGCGGCGCTGGGGGGTGGCCACCGCGCACGAGCGGATCCTGCTGTGCGGGTCGGGCGCCCGCCGCGGCGGGGCGGTGTCGGGCATCGGCGGGCACAACGCCGCGATGGCGGTGTTGGAGAGCTAGTTCGCCCGCGGGCGGCGGCGCCGGCGAGGACGCCGAGAACCCGTCGCCGAGAGTGAACCGGTGGTCGTGAAATGGGCGAAACGACGACCGGGAATGCTATTCCGGCGGGGAGGCGAGCTTGGCGAGCACGCGGCGGAGTGCCGCGAGGTCGGCGCCGTCGAGGGCCGCGAACGCCTCGGGTGCGGGATCGTCGACCTCGTCGATGCGCCGCAACACCTCCTCACCGGCCGCCGTGAGCGACACCGTCTTGCACCGCCGGTTGGCCGGGTCGGGAGCGCGCACCACCAGACCCCGCTGCTGCAGATCGGTGACCGCCACCGTGGTCGCCGGGGCGTCGAGGGTCGCCGCGGCCGCCAGCTCCTTGACCGTCATCGGCCCGCGCCGCAGTCGCCGCAGGATGCGGATGCGGCTGAACGGCAGACCCGTCGCCTCCACCACCGCCCGGCGCCAGCTGTCGCGGTTGTCGATCACGAACGCCGCGAGCGCCCGCCAGATGTCGTCGGCGTCACCGGACATCGGCCGTCACCAACGGGGCCACCCGTTCCGCCGACCGCAACGCCCGCCCGGACGTCGCGTAGAGCCCCAGGATCAGGATCAGCGCGCCCAAGCCCACACAGACCAGCCACAGCGGCCGGGCGGCGGCGGTGAATCCCGCGCCGGTGTCGACCAGCGCCACGCCGGCCAGCGACCCGCACAGCGCCACGCCGAGGGCGACGCCGACCTGGCGGCTGGTCGACGCGATCGCCGACGCCGCACCCGCCCGGTCGGTCGGCATCCCGCTGACCGCCGCGGTGGTGATCGGGGCGTTGACCACCGCGAACCCGATGCCGAACACCGCGAAGATCGCCAACAGCCGCCACACCGGCGTGGTCACGGTGAGCGCGGCCAGCAGCACCGCCGACCCGGTGAGCAGCACCCCGGACGTCACCAGCGACGGCCGGCTGCCGAAGCGGCCCACCATCCGCCCGGACAGCGGTGAGAACACCAGCGCCCCGATGGCCATCGGCAGGTAGATCAGCCCGGTCTGCATCGGCGAGAAACCACGGGCGTTCTGCAGATACAGCGACATCATGAACAGGAACGCGCTCCACACGGCGAAGGCGCACACCGCGATCACGGTGGCCGACGAGAACGGGATGCTGCGGAAGAACCGCAGATCCAGGAACGGGTCGTGGCGGCGCGACTCGTAGACCAGAAAGGCGGCGAGGGCGATCAGCGCCGCGGCGGCGACCCCGACGGTGCGCGCATCCGACCAGCCCATGCCGGGTCCCTCGATCAGCACGAAGACCACGCCGAACAGGAACGCGATGCCCAGCAGCTGGCCGACCGGGTCGATGTCACGCATGGTGGCCGATTTCGACTCGGGCACGAAGATCGCGGTGAGCGCGATGGCGATCGCGCAGATCGGAAGGTTGATCCAGAACACCGCCCGCCAGTCGACCAGCTCGATCAGCACTCCGCCGACGATCGGGCCGAGCACCATCGAGATGCCGACCACCCCGCCCCACACCCCGATCGCACGGGCACGCTCCACCCGCTCGGTGAACACCTGGGTGATGATCGACATCGCGACCGGGTTCATCATCGACCCGCCCACCCCCTGGACGAACCGGGCGGCGATGAGCGTCTCGACGTTGGGCGCGAGGCTGCACAGCAGCGAGCCCAGGGCGAAGACCGTCAGCCCGATCTGGAACGTGCGCCGGCGGCCGAACCGGTCGGCGGCGGCACCGGCGAGCAGCAGCAGTGACGCCAGCACCAGCGGGTAGACGTCGATCACCCACTGCATCTGGGCGGCCGAGGCGCCGAGATCGGCACGGACGCTGGGAATGGCGACGTTGACGATCGTCGCGTCCATCGACACGATCAGCAGGCTCAGGCAGCAGGAGGCCAGGATGATGGCCTTGCGCCGGGAGCTGAGTGTCGGGGCGGCCGTCACCCGACAATTGTGAAACTACAACTGTCCGGCGGCAACCCGCGGTCCGGTGACCCTTGTCGCCCGGGAAAGGTCAGCGCTTCTCGACGGGAACGTAATCGCGTTCGGTCGGGCCGACGTAGATCTGCCGCGGACGGCCGATCTTGCTGCCACCCTCGTCGTGCATCTCCCGCCAGTGCGCGATCCAGCCGGGCAGCCGGCCGAGGGCGAACAGCACGGTGAACATGCGCGTCGGGAAGCCCATCGCCCGGTAGATCACGCCGGTGTAGAAGTCGACGTTCGGGTACAGCTTGCGCTCGATGAAGAACTCGTCGGTGAGCGCGACCTCCTCGAGCGTCTTGGCGATCTCGAGCAGCTCGTCGTCGCCGCCGATCTTGCCGAGGATCTTGTCGGCCTGCTCCTTGACGATGCGGGCCCGCGGGTCGTAGTTCTTGTAGACCCGGTGGCCGAAGCCCATGAGCTTGACGTTGTCCTCGCGGTTCTTGACCTTCTTGACGAACTCGTGGACGTTGCCGCCGGCGGCGCGGATCTTCTCGAGCATCTCCAGCACCGCCTGGTTGGCGCCGCCGTGCAGCGGCCCCCACAGCGCGTTGATGCCGCCGGAGATCGAGGTGAACAGGTTGGCCTGCGACGAGCCGACCAGCCGCACCGTCGACGTCGAGCAGTTCTGCTCGTGGTCGGCGTGCAGGATGAACAGCATGTCCAGGGCGCGGACGATCTCCGGGTCGACCTCGTAGGGCTCGGCCGGGAACCCGAACGTCATCCGCAGGAAGTTCTCGACCAGGCTCAGCGAGTTGTCCGGGTACAGGAACGGCTGGCCGACCGACTTCTTGTAGGCGTAGGCCGCGATGGTCGGCAGCTTGGCCAGCAGCCGGATCGTCGACAGCTCCACCTGGGCGGGATCGAACGGATCCAGGGAGTCCTCGTAGTAGGTCGACAGCGCGTTCACCGCGCTGGACAGCACCGGCATCGGGTGCGCGTTGCGCGGGAAGCCGTCGAAGAACCGCTTGAGATCCTCGTGCAGCAGCGTGTGGCGCTGGATCTTGGTGGTGAACTCGTCCAGCTGCTGCTTGGTCGGCAGCTCCCCGTAGATCAGCAGGTAGCTGACCTCGATGAAGGTCGACTTCTCGGCCAGCTGCTCGATCGGGTAGCCCCGATAGCGCAGGATGCCCTTCTCACCGTCGATGTAGGTGATGGCGCTCTTGGTCGAGGCGGTGTTGACGAACCCCTCGTCGTAGGTGGTGTAGCCGGTCTTGGCCAGCAACGAACCCAGCGCGATGCCGTCTGCACCCTCGGTGGCGTGGACGACCTCCAAGTCAATTTCCCCACCGGGAACTTTGATGGTGGCGTACTCAGCCCCACCTGACGGGTTATCGGCCACGAGGATCCCTTCTACGTTGCAAGAGATACGGAGTATGCCCCTCAAAAGGTAGTCGCATTCGCCGACTCCCGCCCGCGGGGGGTGGCTCTCGGCGGTCAAACCACCTCTCGCGCCCCGGGGGCCAGGGCGGTGAAGTCTGCGTACACCGACTCTATCCGCGCGATCAAATCCTCGATCGTCACGTCCGACCAGTTCTCGTTCTCGGCGGCCAGCTCGGCCAACGCCGTCATCACCACCGCGCTCCACACCGACGTGACCAGCTGCAACCGGCGATCACCGGGGTCGGTGCCCATGCGCCGGCCCAGCGCCGCGCCGATCGCGGCATGCCGGTAGTGCAGCGCCGACTGGCGCAGCGTCGGTGACGACAACAGGATGCCCATGACGCACATCACGCGGTCCACCGCGATCGCGCCCGGTGCGCCGGCCTTGGCCGCCAGCCCCACCCCGATGTGGGCGCGCAGCAGCGCGTCCAGCGGGTTCAGCTCGGCGGGGAGGCCCGTCAACTCGATCGCGACGCGGTCCAGGATCTCATCGACCATCGCCATCGCGATCGCGTCCTTGGTCGCGAAATAGCGGCTGAACGTGCGCGGCGACACCTCGGCGAGCGCGGCGATCTGTTCCACCGTGGTGCGATCGAACCCCTGCCGCCCGCAAAGTGTCACGGCCGCGTCGATGAGGGTCGCCCGGGTCCGCTGCTTCTTGCGTTCACGCAGGCCGAGCGCGGTCTCCCCCATCGCTTCTGCCACGAAGGGCATGCTAACCAGACAACGTAAGAACGGACTTAGAAATCGCCGTCAGGTCCGGGAAGTGTTCACCCGATACCGCACGAACGCGGGTGCGGCGAGCACGCACAGCACCATGCCGACCACCACCAGCGCACCGCCGCCGGCCGCCGCGACGGTGGTGCCGACGGCCGCGGCGGCGGCCCCGTGCACCGCGTCGGCCAGCCGCGGGCCACCCGCGACGACCACGGTGAACACCCCCTGCAGCCGGCCCCGCACCTCGTCGGTGACCGCCTGCTGCAGGATCGTCGACCGGAACGCCGCCGACACCATGTCCGCGGCACCGCCGAGCGCCAGACAACCCAGCGCAACCCAGAAGAACAGGCCCGCCCGGCCGTCGGCCGCTCCGCCGGCCAGTCCGAAGCCGACCATGGTGATGCCCCACACCACGATCGCGACCACCACGGCCAGGCCCTGGCGACGCACCCGCGGCAGCCATCCGGAGAACATCCCGCCGGCGACCGCTCCGGCCGACATCGCGGCGGCCAGCAGCGCCATCGTGGTGCCGCCCTCGAGCGGCCCGCCGAAGCTCTCGTGCGCCATCTGCGGGAACAGCGCCCGCGGCATGCCGAAGATCATCGCCACCAGGTCGACGACGAACGACATCAACACCACCTTGTGCCCGGCGACGTAGCGGAACCCGTCGACCACCGCGCCCAAGCCCCACCCCGCCCCGCCGGGCTCGCCGGTCGGCGGCATCGGCGCCAGCCGCACCGTCGCCCACACCCCCACCAGGCAGGTCAATGCGTCGATCGCGTACAGCGTGGACAGGTCCACCCAGCGCAGCAGCACCCCGGCCAGCAGCGGCCCGACGATGGCGCCGAACTGCATCACGGTCATGTTCAGCGCGTTGGCCGCCGCGAGCTGCCCCTCGGGCAGGATCCGCGGAATGGCCGCGGCGCGGGTGGGTGAGTTGACGGCGTAGAACGCCTGCTGCACCGCCAGCAGGCACAGCACCACCCAGGCGTTGGCGCAGTCCAGCGCCGCCTGCGCCCACAGCAGCGCCGACGCCACGGCCAGCCCGGCCGACGCGATGATCAACAGCCGCCGGCGGTCCATCGCGTCGGCCCACGCCCCGCCCCACAGTCCGAACACGATCAGCGGCACCAGCGCGAAGATCCCGGACAGCCCGACATAGGCCGAACTGCGGGTCAGCGCGTACAGCTGAACCGGCACCGCGAAGATCGTCAGGTTCGCGCCGATGACCGTGACGATCCCCGCCAGCCACAGCCGCCGGAAGTCGGCGGTGCGCAGAGGGGTGGTGTCGGCGAGCAGCCCCCGCACGCTTACGGCTGCAGGCGCTGAACCTCGACCGGCCCCTGGGGTCCGGCCGGCCAGCTGACCCGGATCCGGTTGTGCACGCGGTTCTCTCGGCCCTGCCAGAACTCCACGACGTCGGGGGTGATCAGATACCCGCCCCAGTTCGGCGGCACCGGAACCTCCGGGTGCGCGGCGAACCGCTCGGTGACCTCGGCGAGCTTGTGCAGCAACGCCTGGCGCGATTCGATCGGCTGCGACTGGTCCGACGCCCACGCCCCCAACTGGGAGCCGCGGGGACGTTTCGACCAGTACTCGGCGGTCTGCTCCGGGCTGACCCTGGTGACCGGGCCGCGGATGTGCACCTGCCGGCCGAGGGCGAACCACGGAAACGTCGCCGACGCGTAGGGCGTGACGGCCAGATCCCGGCCCTTGGCCGAGTCGTAGTTGGTGAAGAACGTGATTCCGGACTGATCCACGCTCTTGCACAACACCGCGCGGGTCACCGGCCTTCCGAGATCATCGACGGTGCCCAGCACGATCGCGTTGGGTTCGGCGACTCCGGCGCGCTCGGCGTCGGCCAGCCAGTCGCGCAGCAGCGTCACCCACCCGGCCGCGGGGTCGGGTCCCAGCCAGTCGACGTCGAGGTCGGGGCTTCCGTCTTTCTCCGCCGACCCGTATTCCACCCGCATCCGGGCCAGACGTTCGTTGTCGGCCCCACCGGTGCCGGCCGGAGCCGGGTGATCGCCGCCGGGGGGCCCGTGCACGTCCCGAGATACCACGCACTAACGCTACGCCCGCCGGCGAGTGCGAGAATCACCGCATGACGCCCACGTCGGTGCCCGAGGTGCCCGAGGATTTCGTACCCGGCCTCGAAGGAGTAGTCGCTTTCACCACCGAGATCGCCGAGCCGGACAAGGACGGCGGGGCGCTGCGCTACCGCGGCGTCGACATCGAGGAGCTGGTCAGGCATCGGGTCACCTTCGGTGACGTGTGGGGCCTGCTCGTCGACGGCAGGTTCGGCCGCGGACTGCCGCCCGCCGAGCCGTTCCCCCTGCCCATCCACAGCGGCGATGTGCGGGTCGACGTGCAGGCGGGCCTGGCCATGCTGGCTCCCATCTGGGGCTACCAGCCGCTGCTGGACATCGACGACGAGACCGCCCGGGAGCAGTTGGCCCGGGCGTCGGTGATGGCGCTGTCGTATGTCGCCCAGTCCGCGCGCGGCATCTATCAGCCCGCGGTGCCGCAGCGGGTGATCGACGAATGCTCAACGGTGACAGAGCGTTTCATGACCCGTTGGCAGGGCGAGCCGGATCCCCGGCACGTCGAGGCGATCGATGCCTACTGGGTGACCGCGGCCGAGCACGGGATGAACGCGTCGACGTTCACCGCGCGGGTGATCGCCTCGACCGGCGCGGACGTGGCGGCCGCGCTGTCCGGCGCGATCGGCGCGATGAGCGGTCCGCTGCACGGCGGGGCACCGGCGCGGGTGCTGCCGATGATCGAGGAGGTCGAACGCACCGGCGACGCCCGCGCGGTGGTCAAGGACATCCTCGACCGCGGCGAGAAGCTGATGGGCTTCGGGCACCGGGTGTACCGGGCCGAGGATCCGCGGGCCCGGGTGCTGCGCGCGACCGCCGAGCGGCTCGGCGCGCCGCGCTACGAGGTGGCCGCGGCGCTGGAGCAGGCGGCGCTGGCCGAGCTGCGGGAGCGGCGCCCGGACCGGCCCATCGAGACCAACGTCGAGTTCTGGGCGGCGGTGATCCTGGACTTCGCCAAGGTGCCGCCGAAGATGATGCCCGCGATGTTCACCTGCGGCCGCACCGCCGGCTGGTGCGCCCACATCCTGGAGCAGAAGCGGCTCGGCAAGTTGGTCCGACCGTCGGCCATCTATGTCGGCCCGGAACCGCGCAGCCCGGAGTCGGTCGAGGGATGGGATCAGATCAGCAAGGCGTGAGGGCGGCGTTCGCCGCCGCGGCGCACGGTTTCGCCGAGCTGGTCGACCGGATCCCGCCCGACGCGTGGACCCGCCCGGGGCTCGGCGAATGGGACGTGCGCTCGCTGGTCGGCCACACCGCCCGGTCGTTGATCACGGTGCGCACCTACCTGAAGACGCCGACACCGCGTGCCGACCTCGCCGGCCCGCAGGAGTACTACCTGCGCGTGAATCCGACTGTGCTGGGCCTGGATCCGGCCGACGTGGTGGAACGGGGTCGCCAGGCGGGCCGGGACCTGGGCGACGACCCGGCCGCGGCGGTGCGCGAGCTGGTGACCGCGACGCTGGCCGATCTGGACGGCGTGGACGACCCGCTGATCGAGGTGATCGGCGGCCTGGGCATCCGGCTGAACGCTTATCTGCCCACCCGGGTGTTCGAGATGGCCGTCCACAGTCTGGACATCGCGCGCGCACTCGGCATCGATTTCTCGTTGCCGCCCGAGGTGCTCACCAAGGCGCTGACGCTGGCCGTCCGCATCGCCGCCGCCGGCGGCCAGGGGGAGCAGGTGTTGCTGGCGCTGACCGGCCGCGAGCCGTTGGCCGCCGGTTTCTCCTTGGTGTAAGCCGGGATTCACGTGGCCGGGCCGAGACTCGCCGGTGCCCGGTGCTGGAATGGCTGGGCAGGCGACTCCTGTGCCCCGCCCACCGCGTCGCGCAACGACACGACCCCGACACGACATCCACCTCACCGTCACCGATGTCGACGCGGCGTTCCAACGGGCCGTCGACGCCGGGGCCACCGTGGTGCGCGAACTGGCGGACACCTGCTGGGGTGACCGGTACGGCGAACTGCGCGACCCGTTCGGCACCTGTGGTCGATGGGCCGGCCGGTGCACGACGTGCCGACCGAGGACGTCGAAAGGCTGCGCGGCAGGCTTATCAGCCGAACCGCCAGTCCTCAGCGCACCAGCCCGGCAAGTACGCGCCGGTGCAGCGGCGGAGCCGATGCCCGGGCCGCCGCGGCCAGCATGTCCGGGATCCGGGTGAACTTCACCCGGGGCCGGTCGCCGCCGCCGCGGTCGATCTCGGCGGCATCGATGGCGTGCCATCCCGCCGCGTCGATCACATCGGGTCGGCGGGCACGGATCAGCCGCTCCAGCGCGCGCCGCCCCTGCACCGGGTCGGTGAGCAGACCGGCGTTGTAGTCGGCGACGAGATTGCGCACGGTTTCGGCGGCACACGATTTGTTGGTGCCGATGAAGCCGGTGGGGCCGCGTTTGATCCAGCCCGCCACGTACGCTCCCGGAACCGGCCGGCCGGTGTCGGGATCGATGACCCGCCCCTCGCGGTTGGGCACCACGGCGGCCACCTCGTCGAACGGCAGACCGGGAATCGGCTTGCCGCGGTAGCCGATCGAACTCAACACCAGACCGGCGTCGATTCGCCGGATCTCGCCGGTGCCGGTGACGGTCAACTCGATACCGGATGCCCGCTCGTCGCCGACCACCCGCAACGGGGTCAGCCGATAGGCGAACCGGATCCGCGGCCGCCGCACCGGCGCCGAGGCGTCCCCGAGCTTGCTGAGGATCTCCAGCTTCTTGCGGACAAACGGATCGCTCGCCGTCTCCAGATCCCGCAACACCAGGTCACGGTCGGCGGCGTCGAGCACCACCTCGGCCCTGCTGGTCAGCCCGATCAGCTCCGGCAGGGTGAAGGCCGACTCGGCGGGCCCGCGGCGGGCGGCGATCACGACCTCGCGCACCCGCGACCCGCGCAGCGCGGCCAGGGCGTGGTCGGCGATGTCGGTGCGCGCCAGCACATCCGGATCGGTGGTCAGAATGCGTGCGACGTCCAGCGCGACGTTGCCGTTGCCGATGAGGACCACCCGCTCATGCCCCAGATCGACGGGCAGGTCGGTGAATTCGGGGTGACCGTTGTACCACGCGACCACCTCGGTGGCGGTGCCGGTGCCGGGCAGTCCCATCCCGTCGATGTCCAGCCGGCGGTCGTTCGGCGCGCCCACCGCGTACAGCACCGCGTGGTGATGGTCCAGCAACTCGGCGTGCGTCACATCGGATCCCACGTCGACGTTGAGGAAGAACGTGAAACCCGGTGTGCGCGAAACCCGGTCGAACAGCGCGGTCACCCGTTTGGTGTCCTGGTGGTCGGGGGCCACCCCGGCGCGGACCAGGCCGTAGGGCGTGGGCAGCCGTTCGAACACGTTGACCCGCACACCGTCCTGGGTCAGCAGTTCGTCGGCGGCGTACATCGCCGCCGGGCCGGATCCGACGATCGCCACCGTCAACGGGCCGCCCTGCCGGTGCGCGACCCGCGGCGCCTCGATGACCGGCGCCAGTTTCGTGGCCGGCGGCAGCTTGGTCCCCGGCGGTCGCGGCGGGTAGAAGGCGGCGTTGATCTCGACGAACGGCAGCTGCTCCGGCGTCAGCTTGCTGTCATGGGCGATCGCGCCCACCGGGCAGGCCGACACGCAGGCGCCGCAGTCCACACACGCCGCCGGATCGATGTGCAGCATCTCGGCGGTGGCGAAGCCGGGCTCGTCCGGTGTCGGGTGGATGCAGTTGACCGGACAGGCGTAGACACAGGACCCGTCGCTACAGCACGACTGGGTGATCACATGCGGCACGGAACCCCCACACCACCGCTAGGCCGCGGCCACCACGTGGCGGCGGACCGGCTCGCTGCGGTACCGGCTCGGCGGTCCGTCGATCTTGCACAGCTTCCAGATCAACCGGGCGACCGGGTTCATCAAGCCGGTGTCGTAGCAGAGCATCCGGACATCGCCGAACATGTCACGCAGGAACTTCCGCGACTCCGGCGACCGGAAGAACAGCTCCTTGCGCACCGAGCGCGGGATGTCGAACTCACGCCAGAACGCCTTCGGCGGCACGACGATCGCCTGGCACAACACCCGCATGACGATCGGTACGTTGACCGACAGCCAGAACCGCTGCCAGCGCGACAACCGCGGCACCCGCTTGCGCAGGTACTCGTGCGCGAACGAGATGTGCCGGGCCTCCTCGGCGACGTGAATCGCCATGACCCGCTCCATGATCGGGTGCAGCGCCTTGCCCTCGCGCAGCACCATCTTCTGGGTGTGGTCGATGGGCTCCTCGCCGGCGAGCACGCCGAAGAAGAACGGGATCGGCAGCGGCCCGGCCAGCAGCGGGACGAACGGCGAGAGCCAGCGCAGCAGCCGCGGCATACCCGGCACGTCGGCGCCGACGCGGTTGACCATCTCCTGGAACATCAGGGTGTGGTTGCACTCCTCGACCGATTCGTGCAGGCAGTAGCGGTACTCCGGGGAGCCGTTGGGCACCCAGAAGGCGTAGTTGGTCAGCCCGCGGATCAGGATGAGCTCGAACTGCAGCCCCACCTTGGCGACGTTGGCCTGCCGCCACATGCCGATCGCGATCTGCTTCTCCTTCGGCTGCGCCTGGTACCAGGGGTGGCGGCCGAGTGGGTCGGTGGCCGGCAGGATCCACCGCTCGTCGTTCTCGACGACCGCAAACTCCGGTGCGTCCCAATCGATGTCGGTATACGGGTTGAAGTTCCGCCGCACCGAGCCCTCGGACAGGGTGGCGAGGGTGCTCACGTACTCGACGTCGTCGGTGACCTCCATATTGCGCTGCCACCGCCGCATCATGCGCGTTCGAGCCACGTCCAGACCTCCTGATGTGATGTGAGGCGCTCTCGCTGAGGTAGACAGTACCGCTGGTACCGCATATTGGCCAGAGCTCGTCCGGCGCTGTGACGCAGCCAGGTCCGGCTCGCGACTGTGATCTGTACCACATTAGATGGTGTGCGCCGTCACCTCCGGACACCGTCTTTTCTGGTCACCGCAGTCGCTCACTAGGCTGACCGGCATGGCCGACCTGAAGATCCCTGCCGACCTCAAACCGCGCGACGGCCGCTTCGGCTGCGGCCCCTCCAAGGTGCGTCCGGAACAGATCGCCGCCCTGGCCGCGTCCGGCGACATCTTCGGGACCTCGCATCGGCAGGCGCCGGTGAAGAACCTGGTCGGTCGCGTCCGCGACGGCCTGCGCCGGCTGTTCTCGCTGCCCGACGGCTACGAGGTCGTCCTCAGCAACGGCGGCACCACCGCGTTCTGGGACGCGGCAGCGTTCGGCCTCATCGACAAGCGCTCGCTGCACCTGACCTACGGCGAGTTCAGCAACAAGTTCGCCTCCGCGGTGGCCAAGAACCCGTTCGTCGGTGACCCGATCCTGGTCAAGGCCGACCCGGGCAGCGCGCCGGAGCCGGTGTCCGATCCGTCGGTCGACCTGATCGCCTGGGCGCACAACGAGACCTCCACCGGGGTCGCGGTGCCGGTGCGCCGGCCGGCCGGATCCGAGGGCGCGCTGATCGCGATCGACGCCACCTCGGCCGCCGGCGGGTTGCCGGTCGACATCCGCGAGGCCGACGTCTACTACTTCGCGCCGCAGAAGAACTTCGCCAGCGACGGCGGGCTGTGGGTCGCGATCATGTCGCCCGCGGCGCTGGAGCGGGTCGAGGCGATCACGGCGTCGGGCCGGTGGGTTCCGGAGTTCCTGTCGCTGCCGGTCGCGATCGACAACAGCCGCAAGAACCAGACCTACAACACCCCGGCGATCGGCACGCTGATCCTGTTCGCCGAACAGCTGGACTGGATGTTGGGCAACGGCGGACTGGACTGGGCGGTCGCCCGCACCGCCGACTCGTCGCAGCGGCTCTACCGCTGGGCCGAGGCCGCGTCGTTCGCCACCCCGTTCGTCGCCGACCCGGCGCTGCGGTCGCAGGTGGTGGGCACCATCGACTTCGTCGACGACGTCGACGCCGCCACGGTCGCCAAGGTATTGCGGGCAAACGGCATCGTCGACACCGAGCCGTACCGCAAGCTCGGCCGCAACCAGCTGCGCATCGGGATGTTCCCGGCCGTGGACCCCGACGACGTCAGCGCCCTCACCGCCTGCATCGACTGGGTCGTCGAACGCCTGTGAGCTGTGCTCGGCGCGGGCGTGTCTACCAGGTCACGAGCAGGTAACGCTGTAGGGTTCGTGTGATGGGCCGTGCGCCTACGCCGGCGGAGGAGGTCGGTATGCGGGAACTCAAAGTCGTTGGACTCGATGTCGACGGCAAACGCATCATCTGCGAGGCCGCCGGCACCGGCGAGAAGTTCATCCTGCTGCCCGACGAACGGCTGCGCGCCGCGATGCGCGGTGAACGCACCACCGTGCCCACCCTCAAGACCGGCGGCGAGGGTTCGAGCGCGCTGACCCCTCGGGAGATCCAGGCCCGCATCCGCGCCGGCGCGACGGTCGAACAGGTCGCGGCGGCATCCGGAATGGACGTCGAGCGGGTGCAGCGGTTCGCCCACCCGGTGCTACTGGAACGGTCCCGAGCCGCGGAGCTGGCGGCCGCCGCGCATCCGGTGCTGTCCGACGGCCCGTCGGTGCTGACCCTGCAGGAGACCGTCGCCAGCGCGCTCATCGCCCGCGGTCTCGACCCCGAGTCCACCACCTGGGACGCCTGGCGCAACGAAGACGGGCGGTGGACCGTGCAGCTGGCGTGGAAGGCCGGCATGTCCGACAACGTCGCCCACTTCCGGTTCACCCCGGGGTCCAACGGCGGCGTGGTGACCGCGTTCGACGACGCGGCCAGTGAGCTCATCAACCCCGACTTCAACCGTCCGCTGCGGCCGGTGGCGCCGGTCGCCCCGATCGCGCCCGACCCGCAGCCGACCCTGCCGGTCGCCGTCGACGAGCAGCCGGCGCGCCACGAGGAGGACAAGGCGCCGGCGGAACCCGACCCGGCGCCGACCGCCCAGAAGTCGCGCTCCCGCAAGCGCAAGCCGTCGGTCCCGGCCTGGGAGGACGTGCTGCTCGGGGTGCGCTCCGGCGGTCAGCGCTGACCGGGCCCGAGGGCTGAGACTCAGCGACTGAGCAGAACCCCCGCCACCGCCAGCCAGGCGAGCGCCACCCCGACCCCGGCGCCGAGCACGAACCAGCGCCACACCCGGCGCCGCCGCCATTCCCACACCGTCGGCGCCAACCCGCCGACCGCGACCAGGTTCAGCCCGATCGCGAGCAGCGGGTGCACCCGGATCAGGCCCAGGCTCAACACGACGACGATCCCGGCGACGACCGCGGCCACGAACGCCGCGACCGTCAGTCCCATCGCCCAGGGGGTCGAATCGTCGGTCACCTCATGCGCTCCCGGATGTCTGCGGTCCGCCGCCCGTCAACCTAGTCCGCTCGTAGAACGCCAACGCCGCGGCGGTCGCGACGTTGAGCGAATCGGTGTTGCGCGACATGGGGATCCGCACCCGCATGTCGCAGATCCGCATCACCCGTTCGGTCAGGCCCGGCCCCTCCGCGCCGACGAGGATCGCCACCGGTTGATCGCCGACGGCGGCCATCGCGTCGGCCAGCGTGCGCGCCGACGCCGCCGGCGTCATCGCCAGCAGCTGGAACCCTTTGTCGCGCAGTATCTTCAGATCGGCCGGCCAGTGCGTCGCGCGGGCGAACGGCACCCGCAGAACATGGCCCATCGACACCCGCACCGACCGGCGGTACAGCGGATCGGCGCAACCACTGCCGAAGACGACCGCGTCCACGCTCAGGCCCGCGGCGTTGCGGAAAATCGACCCGAGGTTCTCGTGGTCGTTGACTCCCTCGAGCACCGCCACGGTGCGCGCGCCGTCGAGCACCTGCTCGAGGGTCAGCTCGGGCGGTCGCGACGCCGAGGCGAGCACCCCGCGGTTGAGATGAAAGCCGACCACCTGCGCCATCACCTCGGCGGTCACCCGGTAGTACGGTGCGGCGACCCCGTCGAGATCGCCGGCCAGTTCCCGTAACCGGCGGTCGGTGCCCAGGAACGCCCGGGGGGTGAACCGCGACGCCAGCATGCGCTGGATCACCAGCACCCCCTCGGCGATCACCAGGCCCTTGCCCGACGGCAGGTCGGGCCGGCGGTCGACGCTGTTGAGGTCGCGGAAGTCGTCCAGCCGCGGGTCGGCGGGATCGGCGACGTCGATGACGGTGACGGTGCTGTCGACGGGGTTCTGTTGAAAGACGTTGGGACTCACGCGGTTTCTTCGACCATCGCCGCCATCAGGTCGGCTGCCTGCATCAGCGTGGTGCGTTGTTCGGGTTCGAGTTTCTCCAGCCGGGTCTGCAGCCACTGCTGGCTGGCACGGCGCTCGGCCTCGATGAGCAGCTTACCGGCGGGCGAAACCGACACCAGCACCTGCCGACCGTCGTCGGGATGGGCGGTGCGCTCGACGAACCCCAGTTCGCACAGCGACGCGATCACCCGGGTCATCGACGGCGGCCGCACCCGCTCCCGCTCGGCTAACATTCCCGGGGTCATCGCGCCCTCCTTCTCGAGGGTGGCGAGGGCCGACAACTGAGACAGCGAGACCGGCGAATCCGGACGTCGGAACCGTAATTGGCGAGCCAGACGGATGACAGCGAGCGAAAGATCGCTCGCCAGTCGGGCGTCGGCGTCTTTCACGGGGCAAAGGATACCCAGCCGGGTTGCGGTTCGCGACGGCTAAGAGCCGCCCCCCGCCCGGGGAGGGCGGCGCCGCGCGATGGGATACCTTTCCAACCGATGACGCTGCTGCCACCGCCGCTGCCGCCGGCCCTGCTGCGACCCGAGCCGGTGATCGCCGTGCTCACCGTGGGCTGGATCGTCGCCGCGGTGGCGGCTTTCACCGTGCCGTCGCTGCATGGCTGGCGCCCCTACACGCTGGCCGGCCTCGGGGTGGGCGCCCTTGGCACGTTGATCTATCTGTGGCAACGTCGGGCTGTGCGCCGCGGCTCCCGCGGTGCGCAGAACGGACTCGAGTGAGTTTTCGTCACGGCAAGAACAGGGAGGTCACGGTGGCAGCACCGCTGTTGCAGGCAGAGATCGAGATCGCCGCGCCCGTCAGCAAGGTGTGGGAGCTGGTGTCCGACCTGAACCGGATGCCGCAGTGGAGCCCGCAGTGCCGCAAGATGAAGCCGTTGGGCGGGCCGGTGCGGGCCGGGACCAAGACCATCAACCTCAACCGGCGCAAGTTCCTGTTCTGGCCGACCACCAGCCTGATCACCGAGTTCATCCCGGAGAAGAAGCTCGCCTTCCGGGTCAACGAGAACGGCACGGTGTGGAGCTTCGAACTCGAGCCCACCGAGACCGGCACCCGGCTGATCGAATCGCGGCACGCCGAGAACGGCGTCAAGCCGATCTCGAACACCATCGTCAACACGCTCTTCGGCGGGGTGCCGAGCTTCGAGCAGGAGCTCGTCGACGGGATGAACCAGACCCTGCAGCGGATCAAGGCCGCCGCCGAGTCCGGCGCCTAGTCGGCCCCGCGGTCGCCGAGCTCGGTCAACTCGAGCACACCGTCGTCGTAGGGGTCGAACAGCGGCGAACCGCTGCCGGGGGGTTGCGGGGTGTCCGAGTGCGCCCCGCAACCGTATTCCGCGTCGACGACGTGACCGTCGGCGGAGTACTCGTTGGCGCACACCCCGAACATCAGCCCCAGCGAACCGGACAGCGGCACATAGAAACCACAGTCACGGCACACCCGCTTGGTGGCGCGGGCCATCGGCGCGTTGGGGCCGTACTCGCCGTCGTGCCACCGCTGGGCGGCCGCCGATCGCCCGTACGGGCTGAGCACCTGTCTGCGGCCGAACCCGACCTCGCGGGCGACCTCGTCGACGGCCGGATCCCCGGAGGCCAGGTAGCCGGGCACCAGCCGCGGGTCGTCGACCGCTGGGGCGAGCAGATCGCCGGGCCCGAGGTCGCCCGGCCGGATGCGGTCCTGCCAGGGCACCCACTTCGGCGCCAGCAACGCCGTCGGTCCCGGCACCATCACCACCTCGCTGATGGTGGCGTGGTCGGCACCGGGTGAGGCGGCCACCACGACGGCCCACTGCCAGCCCCGGTAACCGGGCATGATGGCGAGAAACCGGTGGGTGGCCGCGGTGGAGTCCTCCAGGGTGGCCCCGAGGTATTCGCCGACCGTCTCCTCGCCGCTGAACTCGACGATCGCCGAGCGCGCCAACTCGACGGCGCCCAGCAACACCGCTTCGGTGTCGCGGCGGTCAGCGGTGTCGGTCGTGCTGTCCATCGTTTCCTAATAGTGCCTGAGCGGTACCCGCTAATCCACACCGGTCGGGCCAGGAGGCCGGGCGACACCGGGTCGCCGCACCCCCGCTGTCGGCCGGATAGGGAAGAATCGAGGACGTGAGCGGACCGCGACGTGACCACCGAGACATGGCGCGTCGGCGTGACCCCCGCTACTACCCGCCGCAGCCACCGGCCGACGCCGAACACCCCGGCATGGCCAACTATCCCAGCGAGCCCGGCTACCGGCGGCCGCGGCGGTCCAACCCGATGCCCAGCGCCAACCGCTGGCTGCCGCCGTTGGACGAACCGGCACGCCCGTACCGATCCGAACCGCCGCCACCGCCGCGCTCGACCGGCGCCCGGGCCGGCCAGAAGGTCACCGTCACGAGAGCTGCCGCCCAGCGCAGCCGGGAGATGGGCTCGAAGATGTACGGCCTGGTGCACCGGGCCGCCACCGCCGACGGCGCGGACAAGTCCGGGCTGACCGCGTTGACCTGGCCGGTGGTCGCCAATTTCGCGGTCGATGCGGCGATGGCTGTCGCCCTGGCCAACACGTTGTTCTTCGCCGCGGCCTCCGGGGAGAGCAAGGGCCGGGTGGCGTTGTACCTGTTGATCACGATCGCGCCGTTCGCGGTGATCGCCCCGGTGATCGGGCCCGCGCTGGACCGCATCCAGCACGGTCGCCGCGTCGCGCTGGCCACCTCGTTCGCGTTGCGCACCCTGTTGGCGCTGATCCTGATCGCCAACTACGACGGCGCCTCCGGAAGCTTCCCGTCCTGGGTGCTCTACCCGTGCGCGCTGGCGATGATGGTGTTGAGCAAGTCGTTCAGCGTGCTGCGCAGCGCGGTGGCGCCGCGGGTGCTTCCGCCGTCGATCGACCTGGTCCGGGTGAACTCTCGGCTGACCACCTTCGGCCTGTTGGGCGGGACCATGATCGGCGGCGCGGTGGCCGCGGCGGCGGAGTGGCTGCTCGGCCTGTTCGAACTGCCGGGTGCGCTCTACGTCATCGTCGCGGTGTCGATCGCCGGCGCCGTGCTGTCGATGCGGATCCCGAAATGGGTCGAGGTGACCGAAGGGGAGGTCCCCACCACCCTGAGTTATCACGGGCGCACCGGTGAGCTGCGCCGCCACCACGACCCGCGCCGGCCCGAGCCGGTGCGACAGCCGCTGGGCCGGAACACCATCACCGCGCTGTGGGGCAACTGCACGGTCAAGGCGATGGTCGGGTTCCTGTTCCTGTATCCGGCGTTCTACGCCAAGTCCCACGATGCGGGCGGCTGGGAACAGCTCAAGATCCTCGGGCTGATCGGTGCGGCGGCGGCGGTCGGCAACTTCATCGGCAACTTCACCGCCGCCCGGCTCGAACTCGGCCACCCCGCGCAGGTGGTGGTGCGCTGCACGACAGCGGTGATGACCGTCGCGCTGGCCGGCGCGGTGACCGGGAACCTGGTGGTGGTCGCGGTCGCCACGCTGATCACCTCGGGGGCGAGCGCGATCGCCAAGGCCTCGCTGGACGCGTCGATCCAGGACGACCTGCCGGAACGGTCCCGCGCATCGGCGTTCGGGCGCTCGGAGTCGCTGCTGCAGCTCGCCTGGGTGGCCGGCGGCGCGATCGGGGTGCTGATCTACACCGAGCTGTCGGTAGGCTTCACCGCGATCAGCGTGCTGCTGATCCTGGGCCTGGCCCAGACGATCGTCAGCTATCGCGGCGAGTCGCTGATACCGGGCCTCGGCGGCAACCGTCCGGTGCTGGCCGAGCAGGAGGGCGGCCGCCCGGATGCTGCAGCGGTGAGGGGCGAATGAAGCGTGCACTGGCCGCGCTGGCGGTGGTGGTGCTGGTCGTCTCGGTGGCGACCGGTGTGCTGATCTGGCGGCTCACCCGCGATCCAGCACCGAAATACCCTGAGATCAGCGCATATTCGCACGGCAAGACCACCAAGGTGGGGCCGTACCGCTACTGCCAGGTGCTCAACCCGACCGACTGCGAGGTCTTCGGCGATCAGGGCGAGCTGCGGGTGACCACCCGCGGGCCGGTGCAGTTGTCGGTACCGCCGGCGATCTCGAAGGCGCCGTGGGTACTGCTGCGCCAGTACGAGGACGGCGACATCGTCGAGGAGTTCCGGCCGGGCAGCCGGCTCGCGGTCACCGTCCCGACCATGGATCCGCACCGCGGCCGGCTCACCGGGATCGCCGTGTTCCTGCCGACGCTGGTCAGCGTCGACGGCACCGAAATGCCGGTCCCGCACGCCGAGTGGACGGTGCGCACCGTCTGGCAGTAGCGGCCCGTTGGCCCGGCCGGCGACGCTACCCCGCGCCGTGGCCGGCCGGTACCCGCTCCGACTCGCGCGGCGGCGGGGGCGGGGTGCCGTCACCGAATGGTCTGCCGCCCAATGACTCCCGGCCATGCGGGGTGAGCCAGCCGGACAGCTCCGGCCCCTTCGGCACGATACCGGTCGGGTTGATGTCGCGATGGACGATGTAGTAGTGCTGCTTGATCTGGACGAAGTCGACCGTGTCACCGAACCCGGGGGTCTGGAACAGGTCGCGGGCGTAGGCCCACAGCACCGGCAGCTCGGTGAGCTTGTGCCGATTGCACTTGAAGTGCCCGTGATAGACCGCGTCGAACCGCACCAGCGTGGTGAACAACCGCACGTCGGCCTCGGTGATGGTGTCGCCCACCAGATATCGCTGGTTCCGCAGCCGCTCGGACAGCCAGTCCAGCGCCGCGAACAACCGGTCGTAGGCGCGTTCGTAGGCCTGCTGCGAACCGGCGAACCCGCACCGGTACACGCCGTTGTTGACCTCGGTGTAGACCCGGCGACTGACCTCGTCGATCTCGTCCCGCAGCGGTTCAGGGTAAAGGTCCGGGGCGCCGTCGCGGTGATACGCCGTCCACTCGGTGCTGAAATCCAGGGTGATCTGGGCGAAGTCGTTGGTGACGACTTCGCCGGTCCGAACGTCGACGATCGCGGGCACCGTGATGCCCTTGGGGTAGTCCGGAAAGCGTTTCAGGTAGGCGTCTTTGAGCCGCGGAATCTTCAGCACCGGGTCGACGCCGCCCGGGTCGAGGTCGAAGGTCCAGCTGTCGGCGTCATGGGTCGGGCCGCAGAACCCGATGGAGATCGCGTCCTCGAGCCCGAGCAGCCGGCGCACGATGATCGCCCGGTTGGCCCACGGGCAGGCCCGCGCGACGATCAGCCGGTAGCGCCCGGGCTCGACCGGATAGCCGTCGCGCCCGTCGGCGGTGATCCGGGTGGTGATGTAGTCGGTGTCGCGGTTGAAGTCGCCGCCGGAGGCGACGTAAGCAGCCATGCCCCCATCCTCCCCCGGCGAGCGGTCGGCGCAACGAGCCAGGGCGCGGTTCGCCCCTAGTGCTCCAGTTCGCGCGCGACAGCGCGGACCACCTCGGCCACGCGCCGCGAGGTCTTGCGGTCCGGGTAGCGGCCCTTGCGCAGCTCGGGCTGGATCGAGCTCTCCAGCAGCACGATCATGTCCTCGATCATCCCGTGCAGCTCGTCGGGCGAGTGCCGGCGTGCGGCCGCCGCGGCCTCGCGCCGGGCCCGCGCCAGGCTCGGCGGCGGATCGATGATCGTCACGCTCAACGCCTGAGGTCCACGGCGACCGGTGGCGATGCCGAACTCGACCCGCTGCCCGGGCTTGAGGTGGTCGACCCCTGCGGGCAGCGCCGAAGACCGGACGTAGACGTCCTCACCGTCCTCCTGAGACAGAAAGCCGAAGCCCTTCTCGGCGTCATACCACTTAACCCGCCCGGTAGGCACTGGTCTCACCTGCTTGTCTTCGAAAGCCGCTACTAGGACATAAGGAAAGCGTCCCGAATGCGCACGGGACGCGTCATTGCTGATCTTACTCGGCGGGCGAAGCGGTCAGCACCCCCGGAAGCTGGGTAGGCTGAACCCACCGCTGGAGGAGATATGCGCCTGGTCCTGAACGTCATCTGGTTGATCTTCGGCGGCGTGTGGCTCGCGGCGGGCTACCTGCTGGCCGCGCTGATCTGCTTCGTCCTGATCATCACCATCCCGTTCGGGTTCGCCGCGCTGCGCATCGCGTCCTTCGCGCTGTGGCCGTTCGGCCGCACGATCGTCGACAAACCCGGCACCCGCCCCGGGGCGCTGATCGGCAACATCATCTGGGTCATCTTCCTGGGGATCCCGCTGGCGGTCGGTCACGTGATCACCGCGGTGGCACAGGCCCTGACCATCGTCGGCATCCCGCTGGCGCTGGCCAACCTCAAGCTCATCCCCGTCTCGCTGGTGCCGCTGGGCAAGGAGATCGTGCCGGTCGATTCCGTCAACCGGCCGATGGGAGCCGTGCCGTGAGCGTCATCGACCTCGGCCTGCCCCCGGTGCGGCCGGCGCATTCCGGCGCCGCCCCGCAGGTGCCGGCCGACATGCCCACCGAGGGGCCGCTCGTCGACAGGTTCGGCCGGGTGGCCACCGACCTGCGGGTGTCGCTGACGGACCGGTGCAATCTGCGCTGCACCTACTGCATGCCCGCCGAGGGCCTGGACTGGCTGCCGGGCGACCAGCTGCTCACCCACGACGAGCTCATCCGGCTGCTGCGCGTCGCGGTCACCCGCCTGGGCATCACCAGCGTGCGGTTCACCGGCGGCGAGCCGCTGGTGGTCCGTCACCTCGAGGACGTCATCGCCGCCACCGCCGCGCTGACCCCGCGCCCGGAGATCGCCCTGACCACCAACGGGATCGGCCTCGACCGGCGCGCCGAGCGGCTGAAGCGGGCCGGGCTGGACCGCATCAACGTCTCGCTCGACACCGTCGACCGGCAGCGGTTCGCCCGCATCACCCGCCGCGACCGGCTCGCCGACGTGCTGGCCGGGCTGCGCGCCGCCAAGAACGCCGGCCTGGACCCGGTGAAGGTCAACGCGGTCCTCGACCCGACGACCGGCCCCGAGGACGCCGTCGAGCTGCTGCGGTTCTGCCTGCGTCACGGCTATCAGCTGCGGATCATCGAACAGATGCCGCTGGACGCCGGCCACACCTGGCGCCGCAGCGAGGTGCTGACCGCCGACGAGGTACTCGCCACCCTGCGCCGGCACTTCCGGCTGACCCCCGATCCGGCGCCCCGCGGCTCGGCGCCGGCCCGGCTCTGGCGGGTCGAGGGCGACGACGGGCTGTGCGGGACGCTGGGCATCATCGCGGCGGTGTCGCAGGCGTTCTGTTCGGCCTGCGACCGGACCCGGCTCACCGCCGACGGCAACGTCCGCAACTGCCTGTTCGCCCGTACCGAGACCGACCTGCGCAGCCTGCTGCGCTCGGGCGCCGACGACGACGCCCTCGAGCTGGCCTGGCGGGCGGCGATGTGGACCAAGGCCGCCGGGCACGGCATCAACGAGGAGGGCTTCGTTCAGCCGGACCGGCCGATGAGCGCGATCGGCGGATAGCCGGCCACGAACCCGGAGTTGACCTCGACCGGATACCGAGCGGAATGACGGTGCAGCTGACAATTCGCTACTTCGCGGCCGCGCGGGCGGCGGCGGGAACCGACGAGCAGATCATCGCCGTCGAACCCGGCACGACGATCGCAGCACTCGTGGACCGGCTCGGCGCCGACAACCCCGAGTTAGCGAAAGTGTTGCAGCGCTGCAGCTTTCTCCTCGACGGAGTGGCCACCCGCGATCGTGACACGTTGCTGGACGGCGCCGGATCCGTGGATGTCCTGCCACCGTTCGCCGGCGGTTAGGCGTGATATCTGTCACAAATGGCGGGGTTGACAACCGGCCGAAGTGCCCTCGATAGGGCCGAAAGTCCTTTCAGAACCCGCGCGGGGCCTGCGGCTTTAGAGACCCTTTAATCTTTGCCGACGGGCGAAACGCCGCCTCCGGTAGGAGATGACGCGTCGGGACTGACCCGTTACGGTTCTGCCCAGGCCATCGGTCGAACGCCGATCGGCTTGTCGGCCCCGGTACGCCGAGCTCCATCCGTCGGGGTCGACCCGGAGGACCGACAACTTCGGATGGAGGCGGGGGACCCACCGGTCCACCGAGTCAACGGGGACCTGGGGCCGCACGCGGCTCCTTGGGGTGAAGCCGTCACCCGACGGCCGGGCAGCCTCTCCAGCCCGAACCCGACAGCTCACCCCGCAGGCGTCGACGAGAGGACATCGACGCACGTATGAGTGGACGGCATCGCAAGCCCACATCATCGGCGGTAAACGTCGCCAAGCTCGCCTTCACCGGTGCGGTCATCGGCGGTGGCGGACTCGCGCTCGCCGGGCACGCCAGCGCCGCCACCGATGCGGAATGGGAGCAGGTCGCCAAATGTGAGTCCGGCGGCAACTGGGCCATCAACACCGGGAACGGCTACCACGGCGGGCTGCAGTTCTCGCCGAGCACCTGGCTGGCCCATGGTGGCGCCGAGTTCGCACCGGCCGCGCACCTGGCCACCAAGGAGGAACAGATCGCGGTCGCCGAGCGCGTGCTGGCCACCCAGGGCAAGGGCGCCTGGCCGTCGTGCGGTGGCGTGTTGTCCGGCCACACTCCGCGCAACGTCGTCAAGAACCAGCCGCTGGACGCGCCCGAGGTAGCCGAAGAGGTCCCGCCCCCGCCGGCCGACCCGTTCGCGCCCCCGCCGGAGGCCCCGGTCGACGCGCTCGCGGCCCCGCTGCCCGAGGCTCCTCCCCCGCCGCCGGGCGACCCGTTCGCGCCGCCGCCGGAGGCCCCGGTCGACGCGTTGGCGGCCCCGCTGCCCGAGGCTCCTCCCCCGCCGCCGGGCGACCCGCTGGCGCCGCCCCCCGAGGGTGCACCGGTGGAAGGGGAGATCAACACGCTCGCCGCTCTCCTGCCTAAAGCCCCCCTGCCCGAGGCTCCGGCCGAGCCGGCCCCCGAGCCCGCGGCCCCGCCGGCCGAGCCGATCGAGGCCCAGGCCGTGGCCGACTGGGATGTCGCCGAGGGTCCGGCCGACCGGCAGCTGTGGTCGCTGCCCGCGCCGGCGCCGCTGCAGCCGGTTCCGCCGGTGCCGCCGGCTCCGGCTCCCGATCCGCTGGCCGTGATCAACGCGATCGACGTGCCGCAGCCGCTCTACGACGCGGCCAATCAGGCGGTGTCCGGAGACCTTCCCGTCCCCGAGGGCGTTCCGCATCTGCCCAGCCCGGACAACCTGCCGCCCGGCACCACCGTCGACCGCGCAGTGGTGGGGACCGACAACCCCAACATCGCGTACCTCAAGGAGCTCTGGCACGCGATCCAGACGCAGGAGATCTCCGGCAAGGATGCGCTGCTGGCACTCACGCAGCGGCCGCTGACCACGCCGGACACCCCGGGCGGCCCGCCGCCGGCGCTGCCCGGCGACCCGGGCGCCGCTCCGGCCCCGCCGGCCTGACCGGTGGGGTCGGTCTCAGGCCGACCCCACCCACTCGTCGGTGCCGTCGGCGAAGAACTGATGCTTCCAGACCGGTAACCGCTCCTTGACCGCGTCCACCAGCCGGGCGCAGGTGCGGAACGCGGCCTGCCGGTGATCGGCTGCCACCGCCGCCACCAGCGCGGCGTCCCCGATGTGCAGGGTGCCGATGCGGTGGCTGACCGCGATCGCCCGCACCCCGTCACTTTCGGCGGCCACCTCGGCGGCCACCTGGGCCAGCGTCTGCGCGGCGGTCGGGTGTGCGGTGTACTCCAACCGGATCACCGTCCGGCCGCCGTCGTGGTCGCGCACCACGCCCGCGAAGCCCACCACCGCGCCCGCGGCGCGGTGCGCGACCAGTTCCTCGTGTTCGGGCAGCGCGATCGGCCGCTCGGTGACCTCGGCGCGCAGCACCTGCGCCGTCGTGGGCTCGGGGCTCATCGGCTGTGGTCCTTTCCGCCGAGCTGATCCAGGGCGTGGTCGAGCACGTCGGCCAGCACACCGAGGCCGTCACGCACCCCGCCGGGGGAACCGGGCAGGTTCACGATCAGCGTGCGTCCCGCCACCCCGCACACCCCTCGCGACAGCACCGACGTGGGAACTTTCGGCAGTCCGGCGCGGCGGATCGCCTCGGCCAGGCCGGGAATCTCGTAGTCCAGCAGGGCCGCCGTGACCTGCGGCGTCACGTCCGTCGGAGAGATACCCGTTCCGCCGGAGGTGAGCACCACGTCGACCCCGTCGGCCAGCGCGTCACGCAGCGCGGCGCCGACGTCCTCGCCGTCGGGCACCACGACCGGATCAGGGGTCTCGATGCCGCGTTCGGCCAGCCAGCCGACGATGATGGGTCCGCAGCGGTCCTCGTAGACACCCGCCGCGGCGCGGGTGGAGGCGATGACGACACGGCCGCGGCGGGTCATCGTGTCCAGATTCCGGTCTTGCCGCCCTCCTTGCGCAACACCCGGATGTTGTCGATGCGGGCGGCCGGATCGACGGCCTTGATCATGTCGTAGAGGGTCAACGCGGCGACGCTGACGGCGGTCAGCGCCTCCATCTCCACCCCGGTGCGGTCGGTGCTGCGCACAGTCGCGGTGACCTCCACCGCGCCCGCGTCCGCGTCGGCGGCGAACTCGACGTCCACCCCGGTCAGCGCCAGCTGGTGACAGAGCGGGATCAGCTCGCTGGTGCGCTTGGCCGCCTGGATACCGGCGATCCGCGCGGTGGCCAGCGCGTCACCCTTGGGCAGACCGCCGTCGGTGATCATCGAGACCACCGCGGCGGTGGTGTGCAGGGTGCCCGCCGCCACCGCGGTGCGCTTGGTGACGTCTTTGCCGGTGACGTCGACCATGTGCGCGGCGCCCGACTCGTCGAGGTGCGAGAGGCGTTGCCCGGGCGAGCCGGGCCGGTCTCCCGCCGCGGCAGTCACCGCTACCTGTTGACGACCGTTACCGGGTGGCAGTAGGGCAGCTGGTCGGCCGGCAGCGGGAATTCGAGCTCGCCGAACGGCGACAGCGCACCGACACGATCGGCGGCCAGCTCGCTGACCGCGTGCTCACCATCGCTGACCGTCGGCCAGCCCGGGTCGACATAATGCTTCTTCTTGTTCTCTGCCACGACCTCATTGTGGCAGGCCCACTGGGCGGTGGCGACACCGGCAGGCTGCTTTACGCTGGTCAGCAATGACCGAACACACCCCGGGCGTCCCGCTGGGCGCCTGGCTGGCCGATCTCCCCGACGAACGGCTGATCCGGCTGCTGGAACTGCGGCCAGACCTGACCCAGCCCCCGCCGGGGTCGATCGCGGCGCTGGCCGCCCGGGCCCAGTCGCGCCAATCGGTCAAGGCGGCTACCGACGACCTGAATTTCCTGCAGCTGGCGGTGCTGGACGCGTTGCTGGTGCTGCGCGCCAACACCGAGGCCGTGCCGCTGACCAAGTTGCTCGAGCTGATCGGTGACCGCGCCGCCGGCGACCCCGACACGGACACCATCACCGCCGCCGTCGACGCGCTGCGCGACCGGGCGCTGGTGTGGGGTGAGGACGCGCTGCGGGTGGCGGCCGAGACCTCCTCGGCGCTGCCCTGGTATCCCGGGCAGGTCACCGTCGAGGACACCGACGCCGATGTCCTCGCCGAGCGACTGGGCCGGATCGACGACGCCCAGTCGGAGCTGCTGCACCGGCTGCTGGAGGGTTCGCCGGTGGGCCGCACCCGCGATGCCGCCCCGGGCACCCCGCCGGACCGGCCGGTGCAGCGGCTGCTGGCCGCCGGGCTGCTGCGCCAGCTCGACGCCGAGACGGTGATCCTGCCGCGGCTGGTGGGCCAGCTGTTGCGCGGGGAGCTGCCCGGGCCGGTCGCCCTGCGTCCGGCCGACCCGGCGGTGTCGACGACCAGCCCCGCCGATGTCGACGCGGTGGCCGCCGGCGCGGTCATCGATCTGCTCCGTGAGTTCGAGATCGTCTTCGAGACACTAAGCAACTCACCGGTTCCCGAGCTGCGCAGCGGCGGCCTCGGGGTGCGGGAGCTCAAACGGCTGAGCAAGACGACCGGTATCGACGAGGACCGGCTGGGCCTGATCCTCGAGATCGCCGCGGCGGCAGGGCTGATCGCCGCGGGCATCCCCGACCCGCCACCCAACGACGACAACACCTACTGGGCGCCGACGGTGGCGGCGGACCGCTTCGTCGAGTCCTCGCCCGCGACGCGATGGTTCCAGGTGGCGTCGACGTGGCTGGATCTGCCCAGCCGGCCGAGCCTGATCGGCGCCCGCGGACCGGACGGCAAACCCTATGCGGCGCTGTCGCATTCGCTGTACTCGACCGCGGCGCCGTGGGACCGCCGACTGCTGCTGGAGGTGCTCGCCGACCTCGACGCCGGGGTCGGGGTGGACGCCGAGTCGGTCGCCCCCGCGCTGATCTGGCGTCGGCCCCGCTGGGCGGCCCGGCTGCAACCCGAACCGGTCCGCCAACTGCTCGCCGAGGCCCAGGCCGTCGGTCTGGTGGGCCGGGGCGCGATCAGCGGACCGGCGCGCGCCCTGCTGGCCGGGGCGTCGCCGGAGGACGTGATCGCCGCGATGGACAAGGCGCTGCCCGACCCCGTCGACCACTTCCTGCTGCAGGCCGATCTGACCGTGGTGGTGCCGGGCCCGCTGCAGCGGGAACTGGCCGACGAGCTGTCGGCGGTGGCGACCGTGGAATCGGCCGGCGCGGCGATGGTGTACCGCGTCACCGAGTCGTCTATCCGGCGCGCGCTGGACACCGGCCACACCGCCGGGGATCTGCACGCATTCTTCGCGCGGCATTCGAAAACCCCGGTGCCGCAGGGTTTGACCTATCTGATCGACGATGTTGCGCGCCGCCACGGCCAGCTGCGGGTCGGCATGGCGGCCGCGTTCGTGCGGTGCGAGGATCCCGCGCTGCTCGCACAGGCGGTCGGTGCGATAGAGCATCTCGAGATGCGGCTGCTCGCCCCGACGGTGGCGGTGTCGCAGGCGCCGATCTCCGAGGTACTCGCCGCGCTGCGCGACGCCGGCTTCGCGCCGGCGGCGGAGGACTCGGCGGGCCGCATCGTCGATCTGAGCCGACGGGGTTCGCGGGTTCCGCCGCCCACGGTGCGGCGCATCTACCGCCCGCCGTCGCGCCCGACCGCGCAGACGCTCGGCGCGATCGTCGCCGTGCTGCGCAAGGCCGGCTCCACCGCGGGCGGCACCCGTCTGGACCCGGCGGCGGCCGTCACCGAGCTGCAGCAGGCCGCGCTGCAGCGCCGTCCGGTGGTGATCGGTTACGTCGACCCGGCCGGGGTGGCCATCCAGCGGGTGGTCGAGCCGATCGCGGTGCGCGGCGGTCAGCTCAGCGCCGTCGATCAGGCCGCCGGCCGGCTGCGCGAGTTCGCGATCCACCGCATCACCTCGGTGGTCGCCGCCGACGACTAGCACGTCGGCAACGTCGCAGGTAGCGCGCCTGCCACCGGCCGGAACCGGCTGCGCCCGCGCCGGCGTCGGCCGAGTCCGGATAATGGGCACAATGACCGACGGCCCCCTGATCGTGCAGTCCGACAAGACGGTGCTGCTCGAGGTCGACCACGAACTGGCGGGGGCGGCGCGTGCCGCGATCGCACCGTTCGCCGAGCTGGAGCGGGCGCCCGAACACGTCCACACCTACCGCATCACCCCGCTGGCGCTGTGGAACGCCCGCGCAGCCGGCCACGACGCCGAGCAGGTCGTCGACGCGCTGGTGACCTACTCGCGCTACCCGGTACCGCAGCCGCTGCTGGTCGACATCGTCGACACCATGGCCCGCTACGGGCGGCTGCAGCTGGTCAAACACCCCGCACACGGGTTGGTGCTGGTCAGCCTCGACCGCGCGGTGCTCGAGGAGGTGCTGCGCAACAAGAAGATCACCCCGATGCTGGGGGCGCGGATCGACGACGACACCGTGGTGGTGCATCCCAGCGAGCGCGGCCGGATCAAGCAGATGCTGCTCAAGATCGGTTGGCCCGCCGAGGATCTGGCCGGCTACGTGGACGGCGAGGCGCACCCGATCTCGCTGGTGGAGGACGGCTGGCAGCTGCGGGACTACCAGCGGATGGCCGCCGACTCGTTCTGGGAGGGCGGCTCCGGTGTGGTGGTCCTGCCGTGCGGGGCGGGCAAGACGCTGGTCGGTGCGGCCGCGATGGCCAAGGCCAGCGCGACCACGTTGATCCTGGTCACCAACACGGTGGCCGGCCGACAGTGGAAGCGTGAGCTGATCAACCGAACCTCGTTGACCGAGAACGAGATCGGCGAGTACTCCGGGGAGCGCAAGGAGATCCGACCGGTCACCATCGCGACCTATCAGGTGATCACCCGCCGCACCAAGGGCCAGTACAAGCACCTGGAACTGTTCGACAGCCGCGACTGGGGCCTGATCATCTACGACGAGGTGCACCTGCTGCCCGCGCCGGTGTTCCGGATGACCGCCGATCTGCAGTCGCGGCGGCGGCTCGGGCTGACCGCCACGCTGATCCGCGAGGACGGCCGCGAGGGCGACGTGTTCAGCCTGATCGGTCCGAAACGCTACGACGCGCCGTGGAAGGACATCGAGGCGCAGGGCTGGATCGCCCCGGCCGAATGCATCGAGGTCCGGGTCACCATGACCGACAACGAGCGGATGCTCTACGCCACCGCCGAACCCGACGAGCGGTACAAGATCTGCTCGACCGTTCACACCAAGATCCCGGTGGTGAAGTCGATCCTGGAGCGGCACAAGGGCGAGCAGACCCTGGTCATCGGCGCCTATCTGGACCAGCTCGAGGAGCTCGGCCAGGAGTTGGGCGCCCCGGTGATCACCGGCGCGACCAAGAACGCCGAGCGGGAGGCGTTGTTCGACGCGTTTCGCCGCGGCGAGGTGTCCACGCTGGTGGTGTCGAAGGTGGCGAACTTCTCCATCGACCTGCCGGAGGCGTCGGTGGCGGTGCAGGTCTCCGGCACGTTCGGGTCCCGCCAGGAGGAGGCGCAGCGGCTGGGCCGGCTGCTGCGGCCCAAGGCCGACGGCGGCGGCGCGGTGTTCTACTCGGTGGTCTCCCGCGACAGCCTCGATGCCGAGTACGCCGCGCACCGGCAGCGGTTCCTCGCCGAGCAGGGCTACGGCTACATCATCAAGGACGCCGACGACCTGCTCGGCCCGGCGATCTAGCGTTGTAGCAGTGCCCGGTCGCTCTGCGGGCGCGGCGGCGACCGGCTAGCCTCGACACCCGTGACCTCTCGACAGCCGATGCGCGCCGCACGGCTCGTGCTGGCCGGCGCCGCGGTCGGCGTGGGCGCGCTGCTGGGACCGGCCGCCGCGCTCGCCGATCCCGAACTGCCACCGGGCCCGGCCGAACCGCCACCCGCAGGGCCGGTGGTCGACGGCGAACCGGGGCCGCCGCCCGCGCCACCACCGGGCCCACCTCCGGTACCGCAGATCGCCAACCCGGTCTACGGCTCCGGCAACGGTCCACTCGGATTCCTGCGCGACGCCTGGCATATCGCCAAGAACCCGTTCGGCGGGCCCGCCCTGCCCGGTCAGCCGGCGTACGCGCCGCCGCCTCCGGGGGCCGGCCCGGCACCACCGCTGCCGCCCGGCTACACCTCGATCACCGCGCCCGAGTCGTCCAGCCCGGCCACCGAGCGCGAGAGCGGCGGTCCGCCGCTGCCGCCGGGCTATTACCCGATCACCGGGCCGCCGCCGCCCGGCTACTTCGACGATCCGCCGCCGGCCGCCTAGCCGGAAGCGGCCCGCTATACGTGCGGGCCAACCGGATTCGACACCGTCAGCAACACCGCGGAATCCTCCAGTGCGGCCAGACCGTGCCGGGTCCTGGGCACGACGATGTGGTCACCGGCCGATCCCTCCCAGTTGGCGGTGTGATCGGTCAGCCGCACCCGGCCGTGCAGCACCTGCAGGGTGGCCTCCCCGTTGGTGTCGTGCTCGTCGAGCTTGGATCCGGCACGCAGTGCGATCACCGTCTGGCGCAGCGAGTGCTCGTGGCCCCCGTAGACGGTGGCGGCACTGCGGCCGCTGCTGGCGGTGCGGGCGGTCTCCAGTTGCTCGCGAACCAGCGCGGTGAGCGAGGTCTTGGCGGAGGTCATCGCCGTCTCCCTTCCCGGGCGGCCCCGGCCCGCCATCCGCATCCGGGCCGCGGGTCGTCGCAATCGAGGGCTGTTCGATCTCGCGGAGTGGCCTGGAACCGATCGTAATGACGATGCGAGGCGCCCGGGCCGCGTTGACGGGGTCAGCCCGGCGCGACCACGGAGCCGAGGTCGTCGAGCCGGTCACGGATGATCCGGGCGAGGTCCGCGCCGTCGTCGGCGGCACACGGGGGTCCGGGTCGGAGCCGAGCCACAGGCCGACGGGACCTTGAACACCGCGACCACGGTTTCGGCGGCCGGCCGCACCCGCGGTGGCCCACACCCCGCGGGTGCGACTCATCCCGGCCTGGTCGACGACCTGGAAACCGGGCGCTACTTCGCACCGGTGAGCGCCGGACTGCGGGCGACGTCAGTCCGGCTCGGCGTATCTGGCCCGGAACACCCGCGCAGCGGCCTCGGCGGCCTCGTCCGGGGTCGGCATGCTCAGCTGTCGCGACAGACCCGAACTGAGCGCACCCGTGTCGTAACCGAGGTGACGCATCCCCTCGACGAGGAAAGCGTGCACCGCCGCACGAGCCTGCTGGTGCGCCAGCGCGGCGACGGTGACCACCTCGTGGGCGAGTTCCCGTTCGGTCATCGCGGTGACGGCCGGGCTCAACTCGACCCGGTGGGGCGCACCGTTCATCAGGGCCGCCACCGTCACGGTGCCCTCCGGGTTCGTCACTCGAAACAGCGATCCGACGTCGTCCCGGTCGTCGGCTACCGGGTCCCCGTCGACGTCGCCCTCGCCCGGGATACTGAAATCCAGTGCGGCGAACGTGTCGTCATCGGCGAAGTCCTCGACGAGCTCCTCGTCGGGAATGTCGTCCCAGTCGTCACCGCCGATCATCGCCGCCCCGGCATCTGCTGACGGAACCGCTGCGCCTCATGCTCGTCGACGCCCTCGTACTTGTCCGCCGCGCTGTAGAGCTTGACACCCAGATCCGCGGCGAGGCTCTTCAATTGGCTGGTAGCCCTTGACCGTTCCGCCTCCGCCTTGGCGACGGCTGTGATCGTCTTGGCGCAAGATCAATCCGTGGTTGTTGGCGACGCGCACCGCCACGAAGTTGACCTTGCGGCCGGCGTCCGCCGTCTTCTCGGCGACCGACTCCTGCACACCGGCGTAGCCGCGGATCACCTGCGGGTCGGTTTCCAGCTGCGCGCCGCGGGGTGGGTCGAAATCCCCGGTGGAGTCCGAGATGGTGACCTCGTCGGCGGTCTTGGTGTATTCGTCGCGCGTGATGGTGTCGATCTTGTCGGCGATGCCCCTGGCGTCGTTCCAGGTGTTCCAGGCGGCCGGCAGGCACTCCATCATGGCCATTCCGACGGCCCAGCTCTCGATCTCGACCTGCATCACCCGGCCCGGCGCTCCCCCGGCGCCGAGGTACTGGGTCCAGCTGCCGATGTCGGCTAGCCACTGATGCTGACGAGTGAGGAGTTCGCGCAACCGGTACACCAGGTCGGCCTCGTCGCTGATGTTGGTGGCCATATCGGTGTCGGCGTCAACCATGACGGCGACGTCGTTCTCCTGTTCGGAGACCTTGTTGGCGTAGTTCTTCGCTGCCGTCCCCTGCCAGGCCGATCCGGGGCGCGCCGCCACCAGCCGCTCGCCGACGGCCTTGAACGCGCTCGCCCCGTCGCGGAACGCTTCACCCCGTTCCATCGGCTCACCTTCACCGCAGGTGGCGAGGATCTGTTCGATCGTGAACTGACCGCCGCGCAGGATCGGTGTCGGCGCGATGGTGAGCGCCTTCGCCGCCCTGCCGACCATCCTGGCGGCGTCGGCGACCCTGCCGAGCCCCAGCTTGCGGGCCTTGTCCTCGACCCATTCGGCGGTCTTCTCCACCACCTCACCGACCCGGTCGGTGACGTCGTCGACGAAGTCGATGGCGTCATCGACGAAGTCCCCCAACCCCACGGCGGGCAGCCTCCCCTCACACCGGCACTAGTCGTCCCACGCTAACAGCGCCGGCGGTGTGACGAGTCCGCCAATTTTTCGGCGCCGTACGGTGCGTCCGCGACTGTGCCGTGCCGTACGCCGCCGCGGCGTGTCGCGGACGAATCCGCACAGCCGCGAAGCAGGGGCGCCCGGGCGGCGTCAGCTCAGGGCCGGTATGACCTCGCGTTCGAACAACTCGATGCCGGACCGGTCGTAGGCGGCCTCGGGGAAATAGAGGATCGCGTACTCACAACCGAGATCGCGCATCCGGGTGAGCTTCTCGACGATCTGCTCGGGCGTTCCGCTCGCCGACTCCGGCGCGGCCACGCTGCTCAGCATCGCGTCCACGGCGGCCTCGTCGGCCTTGGTGACCTGGCGGGCGCGCAGCCGCGCGATGCGCTCCTTGACCTCGGCCTCGGTCTCACCGACGACCGCGTTGAAGTTGGCCGACCGCACGATCCTGTCGTAATCGGTGCCCACCTCGCGGCAGTGGTCGGCGAGCACCCGCGACTTGTGCGCGAAACCCTCGGGCTCGCAGGTGAAGTTGGTGTACTGCGCGTACTTCGCCGCGATCCGCAGCGTCACCTTCTCCCCGCCGCCGGCGATCCAGAGCGGAAGCCCGCCGTCCTGCAGCGGCTTGGGCTGCACGATCGCGCCGTCGACCTGATAGTGCTTGCCGTCGAAGCTGACCCGGCCGTCGCGCCAGGCGGCACGCATGATCTGCACGCCCTCGTCCAGCCGCGCGAGCCGCACCCCCGCCGACGGGAACCCGTATCCGTAGGCACGCCACTCGTGCTCGTACCAGCCGGCACCGATGCCCATCTGCACCCGGCCGCCGGAGATGATGTCGGCGGTGGCGGCCACCTTCGCCAGATAAACCGGGTTGCGGTAGCTCATCGCCGTGCACATCTGCCCCAACAGCACCCGCGACGTGGTCGCGGCGAGCGCCGACATCAGCGTCCACGCCTCATGGGTGGCCTCGTCGGTGGGGACCGGAACGGTGTGAAAGTGGTCGTAGACCCACACCGACTCCCACGAACTCGAGTCGGCGTAGGCCGCCAGTTCGCGCATGACTGGCCAATGCTGGGAAACGGGGATGTCCACGAGATCGAGTCGCCATCCCTGCGGGATGAACAAACCGAAGCGCATGGACCCCGACTCTAGCCACCGGACGCCCACCGGTCAGCAGCCGGGATGACCCCTCTTGCCGACCGCCCGCCGAGCTTGCTGACTTAGCTCGGCTAAGCGTTTGCCCTGGTGAAAAGGGGTCCGGCACTCCGAACCGGCATTAGCTGAATTGACGATCGTGGTATATGGTGAGCATCACACGGTTGTTTACATGTGACGCATGACACACAGGAGGCGGTCGTGGCCCGTAATTCCCTCAGGGGCTTGGAAGCGCACCCCGCACGCGCCCGGAGCCGCTCCGGTGTCAGGTGGTTCTACGGCTTCCTATTGACCCTCATCCTGATCGTCGCGGTCATCGGCGTCATCAGCACCGCCCAGATGGGCCAGACCTCGATCGCGATCGCGATCGGCATCATCACCGCGGCGTTCTTCTCCCGCATCGGGGCGTGATAACCCACGTCGCCGACCGGCCGGGGATAGCCTGACGGCATGGCGCTCTCCAAGGCTGAGCGGGAGTCGTTCCTGGCCGAGCCGCATGTCGCGGCGCTGTCGGTCAGTGCCGGCGACCGCCGCGGACCACTGACCGTTCCCATCTGGTACCAGTACACCCCCGGCGGAGAGATGTGGGTACTCACCGGAAGCGGATCACGCAAGCACCGGCTGATCGAGGCACAGGGCGAGTTCACGCTGATGGTGCAGCGACTCGAGCCGACGGTGCGCTACGTGACCGTCGACGGCCCGGTCACCCGGATCGAACCGGGCACCGACGAGCAACTCGTCGAGATGACCAGACGCTATCTGCCGCCCGAGAAGGTCGACCCCTACCTGGAGTACGCGCGCCGCGAGCACGGTGAGTCGGTCGCGATCTTCATGCGGCCACAGCACTGGCTGTCCGCCGACCTCGGTTCGTTCTGACCCGGCCCGAAACGCACACCGCCCCCGGGGATCTCCCGGGGGCGGTGCGGTGAACGACCTCAGTCGAGCAGGGACGCCGGCGGGTTGAACCGGTCGCCGTAGCGCTCGGCGAGCTGCCTGGCGCGCGCGACGAACGCCGCCTTGCCGGTGCCGAGCTCACCCTGGTAGCCCTGGATGAACTGGGCGGTGCCGCCGGTCCAGGCCGGGTAGCCGATGCCCATGATCGAGCCGATGTTGGCGTCGGCGGTGGAGGTGATGACGCCCTCGTCGAGGCACTTCTGGGTCTCCAGCGCCTCGGCGAACAGCATCCGGTCGATGATGTCCTGCAGCGGGATCTGGGTGCTGCCGGAGTTGAACAGCTCCCGCAGCCCCGGCCACAGGCCGACCCGCTTGCCGTCGGCGTACTCGTAGAACCCGGCGCCCTTGAGCTTGCCGGAACGGCCGAGCTCGACCATCTTGTTCACCACCGCCTCGGCCGGGTGCGGCTCGTAGGTCTTGCCCTCGGCCTCGGTGGCCTTGCGGGTCTCGGTGGCGATCTTCTGCATCAGCTCCAGGTTGAGCTCGTCGCTCAGCTGCAGCGGCGCAGCCGGGTAGCCGGCCATGCCGCCGGCCCGCTCGATGCTGGCCGGCTCCACACCCTCACCGAGCATCGCCAGCGCCTCGTTGACGAAGGTGCCGATGACCCGGCTGGTGTAGAAGCCGCGGCTGTCGTTGACCACGATCGGGGTCTTGCCGATCGCCAGCACGTAGTCGAACACCCGGGCCAGCGCCTCGTCGGAGGTCTTCTCACCCTTGATGATCTCGACCAGCGGCATCTTGTCGACCGGCGAGAAGAAGTGGATGCCGATGAAGTCCTCCTGGCGCTTGACCGCGGTGGCCAGGCCGGTGATCGGCAGCGTCGAGGTGTTCGAGCCCAGGATCGCGTTCGGGGCGACGATGTCCTCGATCTCACCGAACACCTTGTGCTTGAGCTCGGAGTTCTCGAAGACGGCCTCGATGACGAAATCCACCCCGGCCAGGTCGGCGACGTCGGCGGTCGGCTTGATCCGGTCCAACAGCGCCTGGGACTTCTCCTGGGTGGTCCTACCCCGCTCGACCGCCTTGGCCTCGAGCTTCTCCGAGTAGCCCTTGCCGCGCTGCGCGGCCTCCAGGGTGACGTCCTTGAGCACGACCTCGAAGCCGGCCTTGGCCGACACGTAGGCGATGCCCGCACCCATCATGCCCGCGCCGAGCACGCCGACCTTGGTCGGACGGCTCGCCGGGATGTTGTCCGGCCGCGACCCGCCGCCGTTGATGGTCTGCAGGTCGAAGAAGAACGCCTGGATCATGTTCTTGGCGACCTGGCCGGTGACCAGCTCGGTGAAGTAGCGGCTCTCGATGCGGCTGGCGGTGTCGAAGTCGACCATCGCGCCCTCGACCGCCGCGCACAGGATCGCCCGCGGGGCCGGTATCGGCGCGCCCTTGAGCTGCTTCTTCAACAGCGCCGGGAACGACGGCAGGATGCCGGCCAGGCTCGGGCTGGCCGGGGTGCCGCCGGGCATCTTGTAGCCCTTGGTGTCCCACGGCTGCACGCCGGCGTCCGGGTTGGCCTTGATCCAGGCCTTGGCGGCCGGGACGAGTTCCTCGACGCTGCCGACGAGCTCGTCGATCAGCCCGATCTCCTTGGCCTTGGCCGGCTTGAACCGGGTGCCCTGGGACAGGATCTCCATGAAGGCCTTCTGGATGCCGAACATCCGCACGGTGCGGGTGACCCCGCCACCGCCGGGCAGCAGGCCCAGGGTGACCTCGGGCAGCCCGATCTGCACGCCCTTGACGTCGGCGGCGATGCGGTGGTGGCAGGCCAGCGCGATCTCCAGCCCGCCGCCGAGCGCGGCGCCGTTGATGGCGGCGACGACCGGCTTGCCCAGGGTCTCCAGCTTGCGCAGGTCGGCCTTGATCGCCTCGACCTCGGCGAAGGCCTCCTCGGCGTTCTCCGGACCGATCTGGATCAGGCCCTTGAGGTCACCGCCGGCGAAGAACGTCTTCTTGGCGCTGGTGATCACCACACCGGTGATCGAATCCTTCTCGGCCACAAGGCGTTCCACGGCGTTGTGCATGGACTCCTTGTAGTGCTCGTTCATCACGTTGGCCGAGCCGGTCGGGTCGTCCAGCGTCAGCGTGACGATGCCGTCGGCGTCCTTGTCCCACTTGATGGTGTTCTCTGCCATGGTGTCAGGCCTCTCAGACTCGCTCGATGATGGTCGCCACGCCCATGCCGCCGCCGACGCACAGCGTGATCAGCGCGCGCTTGGCGCCGCGACGCTCGAGCTCGTCGACCATGGTGCCGGTGATCATCGCGCCGGTGGCACCGAGCGGGTGCCCCATCGCGATCGCGCCGCCGTTGACGTTGAGCTTCTCGTCGGGGATGTTCAGGTCCTTCTGGAACTTCAGCACCACCGACGCGAACGCCTCGTTCAGTTCGAACAGGTCGATGTCGTCGACCGTCAGGCCCGCCTTGGCCAGCACCTTCTTGGTGGCCGGGGTCGGACCGGTCAGCATGATCACCGGGTCGGAGCCGCTGGTGGCGGTGGCCACCACGCGAGCCCGCGGGGTCAGACCCGCGGCCTTGCCGGCGGCCTCGGAGCCGATCAGCACCAGCGCCGCGCCGTCGACGATGCCGGAGCTGTTGCCGCCGGTGTGGACGTGGTTGATCTTCTCGACCCAGTGGTACTTCTGCAGCGCCACGTCGTCGAAGCCGCCCATCGCGCCGATGTCGGCGAACGCCGGCTTGAGCTTGGCCAGGCCCTCCATCGTGGTGTCCGGGCGCATGTGCTCGTCGTGGTCGAGGATGACCAGACCGTTCTGGTCGCGCACCGGCACCACCGACTTGGCGAAGTAGCCGCCCGACCAGGCCGCCGCCGCTCGCTGCTGGCTGCGCAGCGCGTAGGCGTCGACGTCCTCGCGGGAGAAGCCCTCGATGGTGGCGATCAGGTCCGCGCCGATGCCCTGCGGCACGAAGCCGACCTGGTAGTTGGTGTCCGGGTCGCCGGCCCAGGCGCCGCCGTCGGAGCCCATCGGCACCCGGCTCATCGACTCCACGCCGCCGGCCAGCACCAGGTCCTCGAACCCGGAGCGCACCTTCTGGGCGGCGATGTTGACCGCCTCCAGGCCGGAGGCGCAGAACCGGTTGAGCTGCACACCGCCGACGGTCTCCGGCAGCCCGGAGGCCAGCACCGCGGTGCGGGCGATGTCGCCGCCCTGCTCACCGACCGGCGACACACAACCGAGCACCACGTCGTCGATCAGCGCGGGGTCCATGTCGGGGTAGCGCCGCCGCAGCTCGTTCATCAGACCGACCACCAGGTCGATCGGCTTCACCTCGTGCAGCGATCCGTTCTTCTGCTTACCGCGAGGCGTACGAATGGCCTCGTAGATAAAGGCTTCTTCAGACATGAAGATGCTTCCTGTTCAGATGGGATTGTCGGGAGCCTCGTCACCCGGGCGTCCTCTGCGGGCCAGCGTAACAGTTCAATCAACCTGTTGGTCGGGAGGTGGCGGACGAGACTGCACCCGGGTTGGCGGGGCCGCGGGACGGAAACAGAAATCGCAGGTCAGGCCGACTGGCGGGGGTGGATGACGTCGGCGGTGAGCTCGGCCAGCACCCGGCCCGACACCAGACCCCACGACATCGCCAGCGACACGCACGACGCCCGGTTGGTGGCGCCCAGCTTCGCGATCGCGTTCTCGATGTGGTGGCCGGCGGTGCGTGCGCTGATGAACAGCCGGGCGGCGATGTCGTTGGTGGTCATGCCGCAGGCGGCGAGGGTGAGCACGTCGAGCTCGCGCGGGGTGATGCCCATCGGCAGGTCGGCCCGGCTGACCAGCAGCAGCGCGTGCAGGCTGTCGCCGCGGTAGCGGGGTGCGGTGCTGAGGTGGCGCACGTGCAGCCAGGAGGTCCCGTCGTGCCAGCGGGTCACCTCCGGCCGCAGCGGCGACATCGGCCCCCGGGTCGCGGTGGCCATCTCGGCGATAAGTGCGGGGTCCAGCGGCGCCTCGAACCCCGAGCCCATCCGCAGCAGGTGGGAGCGACCCAGCCCGTCGACGGCCCAGGCCTGCGCGTCGGGCGCGAGCAGTTCGGCCACCAGCCGCGGACGCAGCGAGAAGTCCAGCTGTTCGGCCATCTGTCGGCGCAGCATGTTGATCTCGGCGACGTCGTCATCACTGGGATAGCGCGGGTCGTCGCAGTTGACGTGGATGGTGCCCGCCAACGTGCCGTCGGCGGTGACCAACCGCGCCGACAGCCCCTCGTCGAACCCGGCCGGGCGGAACACCCCGGTCACCGAATAGGTGCTGCGGTAGTTCGGGAAGTCACGCCATCGCAGCGCGCCGAGATTCTTGCGCCGCATCTCGTCGTAGAGCGGGTCGTGATCGATGAACCAGGTGTTGAGGTGGTTCATCACCTGTTCGGGATAGTCGTGGTTGACGACCGTCACATGGGTGCGCGCGATCGGGTCCCACAACGAGATGGCCGACGCCGACGACCTCGCCCGGGCGGACAACGCATCGAGCAGCTCGTGCGCGCGTGTCTCGATGTCGACCGTGCTGTCGAGCACCTGTCCGTACGTGCCAGTCATCGCCGATGCCTCACGCTGAGATCTGTCCGCCACATCATCGGCAGCGGACGTTTCGGCAGTGTTTCGGCGCTGCTTCAGCGACGCTACAGCCCGCAATGCGGATCGAGCGGAAATGGGAGATTTCTCCCATAGCCCCGGTCGCGCACCGCTTCCTACGCTGACCCCCATCCGACGGCACACCGGCGTGCCCGACAGGTTCATCAAAGACGAAAGTGCGCCAACATGTTTGGGACATCGAAAGGTAACTCTCGCAGGTTGGGTGTCGCGCTGCTGGTAGCGGCGATGCTGGCCGCGGGCTGCGGCGGCCGCGCCGGTGACACCGAAGCGGCCGGAGCGGAAAGCTGTGTGGACACCTCCGGCGACACCGTCAAGGTCGGCGCGATCAACTCGCTGTCGGGCGGGTTGGCGGTCAGCGAATCGGTGATCCGCGATGCGATCGTGCTGGCGGTCGAGCAGATCAACGCCTCCGGCGGGGTGCTGGGCAAACAGCTGAAGCTGATCGGCGAGGACGGCGCGTCCGAACCCACGATCTTCGCCGAGAAGGCCCAGAAGCTGATCCACTCCGATTGTGTGGCAGCGGTTTTCGGGGGCTACACCTCGGCGAGCCGCAAAGCCATGCTGCCGGTGTTCGAGGACGCCAATGCGTTGCTGTACTACGGGCAGCAGTACGAGGGGCTGGAGAGCTCGCCGAACATCTTCTACACCGGGGCCACCACCAACCAGCAGATCATTCCGGCGCTGGACTATCTGAAGCAGCAGGGCGTCAAATCGCTGTATCTGGTGGGCAGCGACTACGTGTTCCCGCGCACCTCGAACGCGATCGTCAAGGCCTACGCACAGGCCAACGGCATCGAGATCAAGGGCGAGGACTACACGCCGCTGGGTAGCACGGACTTCTCCACCATCGTCAACAAGATCCGCGCCGCCGGCGCCGACGCGGTGTTCAACGTCGTGGTCGGCGATTCGCTGGTCGCGTTCTTCCGCGAGTACCGCAACTCGGGCCTGACGCCGGAGACCATGCCGGTGATGTCGATGTGCGTCGGCGAGGAGGAGGTGCGCAGCATCGGCCCCGACATCCTGGCCGGGCAGCTCGCGTCGTGGAACTACTACCAGACCGTCGACTCCCCGCAGAACAAGAAGTTCGTCGCCGACTTCAAGCAGCGGTTCGGCGCGGACCGGGTGACCTCGGACCCGATGGAGTCCGCCTACACCGCGGTTTTGTTGTGGAAGGCCACGGTGGAGAAGGTCGGCTCGTTCGCGGTCCCCGATATCCAGGAGGCCGCCGACGGGATCACCGTCGACAGCCCCGAGGGACCGGTCAGCATCAACGGCGCCAACCATCACGTGACCAAGACCGCGCGCATCGGCCGGGTCGGCCCGGACGGCCTGATCTATTCGGTGTGGGAGTCGCCGGCGCCGATCGACCCCGATCCGTTCCTGGACGCGTATCCGTGGGCTGAGGGAATCACGGGCTGACGGTCATGCATCTGACACCGAAGGACGAGGACCGACTGCTGCTGTTCTTGGCGGCCGAACTGGCGCGCAAGCGCCGGGCGGCCGGGCTGAAACTGACCTACGCCGAAGCCCGGGCGCTGATCGCCGACGAGGTGTGCGAGGCCGCCCGGGCCGGCGCGACGGTCGCCGAGGCCGCCGCGCACGGCGCCTCGATCCTCACCGAGGACGACGTACTGCCCGGTGTGGCAACGCTGTTGGGCTCGGTGCAGGTCGAGGCGTTCTTCGAGGACGGCCAGAAGCTGGTCACCGTGCACGACGCGATCCGCCCCGGCACGGGATCCGGCGACAACAGCGACGTCACACCGGGCGAGATCCTGCCCGCCGACGGCGAACTGGAGCTCAACGCGGGCCGGCGCACCGTCACGCTGAAGGTCGACAACACCGGCGACCGCCCGATCCAGGTCGGCTCGCACTTCCACTTCTTCGAGGTGAACCGGGCGCTGCGATTCGACCGGGCGGCGAGCTTCGGCATGCGGCTCGACATTCCGTCCGGCACCGCGGTGCGGTTCGAACCCGGGGAGACCCAGGAGGTCACCCTGACCAGCTACGGCGGAGCGCGAACCGTGGTGGGACAGAACGACATCACCAACGGTGCGACCGACGGCACTCCGAGCGCGCAGGTGCTGGACCGGCTGCGCACCCAGGGCTTCTTGGACACGGCGAGTTGACATGGCATACCGAATCTCTCGACGGCGTTACGCCGAACTGTACGGACCGACGACCGGTGACCGGATCCGGTTGGCCGACACCGAACTGCTGGCGAAGATCGAGCACGACGCGACCGTCTACGGCGACGAGTCGGTGTTCGGCGGCGGCAAGACCATGCGCGAGGGCATGGCGGTGCACGGCGACGTCACCAACGCCGACGGCGCGCTGGACTTCGTCATCACCAACGTCGTGATCATCGACCCCGTGCTGGGAATCCGCAAGGCCGACATCGGGATCCGCGACGGACGCATCGCCGGGATCGGCAAGTCCGGCAACCCCCGGACCCAGGACGGGGTGGATCCGGACCTGGTGATCGGCGCCGGCACCGACATCCGCTCCGGTGAGGGCCTGATCGCCACCGCCGGCGCCATCGACGTGCACGTGCACTTCGACAGCGCCGGGCTGGTCGAGGAGGCCATCGCCAGCGGGGTCACCACCATGATCGGCGGCGGGCTGGGACCGGTGACCGTCGGCATCACCTCCTCGGGGCCGAACAACCTCGCCCGGATGCTGCGCGCCGGCGAGGCGTTCCCGATGAATTTCGGGTTCATCGCCAACGGCAGCGCCTCGAGTACCGCGCCGCTGATCGAACAGGGCCTGGCCGGGGCGATCGGCTTCAAGATCCATGAGGACTGGGGCGCGACCCCGGCGGCGATCCGGGCCTCGCTGGACGCCGGTGACGAGCTGGACCTGCAGGTACAGATCCACACCGACACCCTCAACGAGAGCGGGTTCTTCGAGCACACCATGGCCGCGATCGGCGGCCGGCCGATCCACACCTACCACGCCGAGGGCGCCGGCGGCGGGCATGCCCCCGACATCATGCGGGTGGTCGGCGAACCGAACTGCCTGCCGTCGTCGACCAACCCGACGAATCCGTTCACGCTCAACACCTTCGACGAGCATCTCGACATGGTGATGGTGTGCCATCACCTCAACCCGCGCATCCCCGAGGACGTGGCGTTCGCCGAGTCGCGGATCCGGCGGGAGACCATCGCCGCCGAGGACGTGCTGCACGATCTGGGCGCGATCTCGGCGATGGGCTCGGATTCGCAGGGCATGGGCCGGATCGGCGAAACCATCGCGCGGACCTGGCAACTCGCCTCGCATATGCGGGCCACCCGCGGGCCGCTGCCCGCCGACGAGGGCACCGGCGCCGACAACGCCCGCATCCTGCGCTACGTCGCGAAGCTGACCATCAACCCGGCCCGCATGTTCGGCATCGATCACGAGGTCGGGTCGCTGGAGCCGGGCAAGCTGGCCGACATTGTGCTGTGGGAGCCGAAGTTCTTCGGGATCCGCCCGGAGGTGGTGTTCAAGGGCGGGTTCCCGGCCTGGTCGGTGATGGGCGAGGCGAACGCGTCGCTGATGACCTGCGAACCGCTGCGGTACCGCCCGCAGTGGGCGGCCTACGGGCGCACCCCGGCGGATGTGTCGGTCAACTTCGTGGCCACGGCCGCTATCGACGCGGGGCTGGCCGACCGATTGGAGCTGCGCACCCCGCTGGTCGCCTGCCGCGGCGCCCGGGCGTTGACGAAAACGGATCTGCTGCACAACGACTACCTGCCCGAGATCACCATCGAGCCGGACACCTACCGGGTGATCGTCGACGGGCAGCCGTGTGTCAGCACGCCGATGACCCGGGTGCCGCTGGGCCGCCGCTACACCCTCAAGTGAGCTGGAGGACACCATGAGCGAGGTGATACGGATCGGGATCGGGGGGCCGGTCGGATCGGGCAAGACCCGGCTGGTCGAAACCCTGGTCCCGCGGCTTCAGCGGGCCGGGGTGAGCACCGCGGTGATCACCAACGACCTGGTCACCGACGAGGATGCGCAGCGGGTGCGGCGCAGTGGGGTGATCGACCCGGCCCGGGTGTTGGCGGTGGAGACCGGCGCCTGCCCGCACACCGCGATCCGCGAGGATCCGTCTGCGAATCTTGCTGCGGCACAACGGCTGTGTGCCCAGTTCGACGATCTCGACGTAATCCTCATCGAATCCGGCGGGGACAACCTGGCGGCCACCTTCACCTCGGATCTGGTCGACTACTGGGTGTTCGTGATCGACACCGCCGCCGGTGACGACATCCCCCGCAAGAAGGGGATCGGCCTGCTGCAGGCGGATCTGCTGGTGGTCAACAAGATCGACCTGGCCCCGCTGGTCGGCGCCGATCTGGACCGGATGCGCCGCGACTGCGGCGCCATCCGGCCCACCAAACCGACGGTGTTCACCGATCTGCGGTCCGGCGCGGGGCTCGACGAGCTGACCCGGGCGCTGATCGACGGCGCGATGCTGCCGGTGGCCGCCCGATGACCAGGGCCGCGGTGCTCCCGGGTGAGCTCACGGTCGAGGTGGTCGCCGACGCCGCGGGCCGCACCCGCACGGCCACACTGCGGCAGAGCTACCCGCAGCGGGTCACCGCGCCGATGTACTGCGACCCCGACTATCCCGGCGCGGCGCTGCTGTGCGTGCAAAGCCCCAGTGGCGGGGCGTTTCCCGACGACGACCTGCGCACCGCGGTGCGGGTCCGGCGCGGCGGTCACCTGCGACTGACCACCCAGGCCGCCACCGCGGTGTTCGCCGGCGACGGGCCGGGGGCCCGGCACCGCGTCGACGTCACCGTCGACCCGACCGCGGTGCTGGAGTACTTCCCGGGCACCGTCATCCCCCACACCGACTCGGCGCTGCGTCAGCGGGTCGACGTCGACGTCGCGGCCGGCGGTGTGTACCTGGGCTGGGAGGCCGTCGCGGCCGGCCGGATCGCCCACGGTGAGCGGTTCGGCTACGCCTGCTACGACACCGCCCTGGTGCTGCGCGTCGACGGCGCCGTGGTGGCCCGGGACCGGCAGGTCATCGCGCCGGCCACCGGCTATCCGGCGCATCTCGTCGACGGCGACTACCTCGCCACGTTCGTCGCGGCCGCTCCCGGCCGGGACGTCGAAGCGGTGCTGCGCCGGGTGCGGGCGGCGCTCGACGAGGTTCCCGGCTGCCACGGCGGGGCGAGCCCGCTGCCCGCCGACACCGGGGTGTTCGTCCGGCTCACCGCCGAGGCGGCCCCCGCCCTGCACCACGCCCGCGAACTGCTGTTCACCGCGGCCCGCAACCAGCTGGTTCCCAAACCGGAAAGGTGTGCGAAAAATGTTGGCTGAGCGCATATTCGGTGATGCCGCCGAGGAGCGGTTCCGCGGACGGCGGCGGCACTACGTCGACGTCGGCTGGGGCGACGCCGGTAAGCACCGCCAGCGGGTGGTCGCCGACACCGGGGTCGAGGTGCGGATCATGATGCCCCGCGGGACGTTCCTGCGGGACGGCGCGGTGATCGCCGACGACGGTACGCAGATCGTGGTGGTGCGCCGGCCGCCGGAGCCGGCGGTCACGGTGCGCTTCGCCGACCACGCCGACGCGGCCGGAGCGCGCCGGATGCTGCTGCTGGGTTACCTGCTGGGCAACCAGCACGCCCCGATCGACGTCGACGACGAACGGCTGGCCGCCCCGCTGTTCATCAGCGAACAGGCCGCTCGCGAGCTGTTGGCCGAGCTCGGTGTCACCGGCACGGTCGGGGCGGCGGTGCTGGCCGCCGGCGGCTGGTCGCGCACCTCGGCGAGCGTCCACACCCACCCCCATACCCACGACCCCGCCCAAGCCCATGCCCACAGTGCCTCCCCCGCCCATGCCCACAGTGCCTCCCCCGCCCATGCCCACGGTGTTTCTCCCGCCCATGCCCACAGTGCCTCCCCCGCCCATGCCCACCCGTGAGCACGCGGCACTGGCGCTGTGGCTGCAGGTGCACGACTCGGCCTTCCCCACCGGCCGCATGGTGCACAGCCACGGGCTGGAGGAGTGGCTGGCCACCCGGCCGGACGCCACCGGAGACGAGATCGCCGCCGCGGTGCTGGACTACCTGCGCTACGGCTACGCACCGCTGGACGCCACATTCACCGCAGCCGCCTGGCGGGCCGCACCGGATCCCGGGCGGCTGACCGCGCTGGACACCGAGCTGGGCAGCTACAAGCTCTACGACAACGCCCGGACCGCGTCGATCTCATCGGGCCGCCGACTGGCCGCGACCGTGCGGGAACTCGGGCTGGCCGGCGACTCGGCCTACCTGGACGCGGTGCTGGCCGGCCACACCCCCGGCCACTGCGCGGTGGTCGAGGGGGCGGTGCAGGCCGGCCTGGGCATCGGGCTGCACACCGCTGTGCTCGGCTCGCTGCGGGCGATGCTGGCGTCGCTGCTCAGCGCCGCGGTACGGCTGGGCCGGCTCGGGGCGCTGGCCGGCCAGCGCGCGCAGGTCCGGGCGGTCGACCTCGTCGTCGACCTCGCCGAGCAGGCCTGCGACCGGCCGATCGACGAGGTGTTCAGCACCGCGCCGGCACTGGACATCAGCGGGATGCGCCACGAGACCCGCACCACCCGGCTGTTTCGCACCTGAGCCGACAGCGCTGACTAGGCTCGGTCAGCGTGACAGTGCGCCGTCTGCAGCCCTACGCGGTCACGATCTTCGCCGAGATGTCGGCGCTGGCCGCCCGGCTCGGCGCGGTCAACCTGGGGCAGGGCTTCCCCGACGAGGACGGTCCGCCGCAGATGCTCGAGATCGCGGCGAAGGCGATCGCCGAGGGCGTCAACCAGTACCCGCCCGGGCTGGGCATCGCACCGCTGCGGGAGGCCATCGCCGCGCAGCGGGCCCGCTGCTACGGCACCGAATACGACCCGGACACCGAGGTGCTGGTGACGGTCGGCGCCACCGAGGCGATCGCCGGGGCGGTGCTCGGCCTGGTGGAACCCGGTTCCGAAGTGCTGGTGATCGAACCGTTCTACGACTCCTACTCGCCGGTGATCGCGATGGCCGGCTGCCGGCGGCGCGCCGTGCCGCTGATCGCCGACGGGCACGGCTTCCGCATCGACATCGACGGGCTGCGCCGCGCGATCACGCCCGCGACCCGGGCGCTGATCGTCAACTCCCCGCACAACCCGACCGGCATGGTCGCCGGCGACGCCGAACTGCGGGCGCTCGCCGAACTGGCCGTGCAGGCCGACCTGCTGGTGATCACCGACGAGGTCTACGAACACCTGGTCTACGACGGCCACCGCCACATCCCACTGGCGTCCTACCCCGGTATGGCCGACCGCACCGTGACCATCTCCAGCGCCGCCAAGATGTTCAACGTCACCGGCTGGAAGATCGGATGGGCCTGCGGCACAAAAGATCTCATCGCCGGTGTGCGCGCGGCCAAACAGTACCTGTCCTACGTGGGCGGCGCGCCCTTCCAGCCGGCGGTCGCCCATGCGCTCAATCACGAACAGCAATGGGTTGCCGCACTGCGCGACTCGCTGCAACAGCGCCGCGACCGCCTGGGTTCGGCGCTGACCGAGTTGGGTTTCGAGGTGCACGACAGCTTCGGCACCTATTTCCTGTGCGCCGACCCGCGGCCGCTGGGCTACCACGACAGCGCCTCCTTCTGCGCCGAACTGCCGCACCGCGCCGGGGTGGCCGCGATTCCGATGTCGGCATTCTGCGATCCCGGCGCCGACCACGCCGACCAGTGGAATCACCTGGTGCGCTTCACGTTCTGCAAGCGCACCGACACCCTCGACGAGGCGATCCGGCGGCTGGCCGTCCTGCGCCGCTGAGCCCGATCTGTGACGATGGTCAGGTGCCGACTGCCGAACCGGACTTCACCTGGCTGCCCGATCTGGCGCTACGCTCGCTGGGCGGCTCGGTGATCTGGGCCAACGACGAGACGTTCGCCGAGAAGGAGAACCTGATCACCCCGGGGCCGGCCGTCTTCCAGCCGGCCACGTTCGGCCACAAGGGCCAGGTCTACGACGGGTGGGAGACCCGCCGCCGGCGGGAGCCCGGATGCGATCGGGCGATCGTGCGGCTCGGGGTGCCCGGGGTGATCCGCGGGGTGGTGGTCGACACCTCCTGGTTCAAGGGCAACTTCCCGCCGGAGGTGTCGGTCGAGGCGCTCGAACTCGACGGCTACCCGACCGCCGAGGAGGTCGCCGCCCACCCCGGCTGGACCACGCTCGTCGAACCCGCCAAGGTCTACGGCGACACCCGCAACCCGTTCCCGGTCGACTCCGAGAACCGCTGGACGCACGTGCGCCTGACCATCTACCCGGACGGCGGGGTGGCGCGGCTGCGGGTGCACGGCGAAGGCCGGCCCGATCTGCGCCAGCTCGCCGGCATGCCGCTGGACCTGGCCGCGGTCGAGAACGGCGGTCTGGTGCTGGACTGCTCGAACCGCTTCTACAGCGCACCGCAGAACATCATCTTCCCCGGGCTCGCGCAGGTGATGGGCGACGGCTGGGAGACCGCCCGGCGCCGCGACGACGGCAACGACTGGGTGCTGCTGCGGCTGGCCGGACCGGGCCGGATCCGGTTGGCCGAACTCGACACGTCCTGTTTCATCGGCAACAGCCCCGGGTCGGCGTCGCTCACCGGGTTGTGCCCCGACGGCCGCGAGGTGCCCCTGCTGCCCCGCACCCGGCTCCTGCCCGACACCCGTCACCGGTTCGGCGTGCAGTCCACCGACGTGGTCGACCGGGTACGGTTGGACATCTATCCCGACGGCGGGCTGGCCCGGTTGCGGCTCTACGGGGAGCTGCCATGACCGGGTACCCGCGCGACATGGTGGGCTACGGCCGCACCCCACCCGATCCGAAATGGCCCGGCGGCGCGGTGATCGCCGTGCAGTTCGTGCTCAACTACGAAGAGGGCGGCGAGAACTGCGTTCTCGACGGGGACCCGGCGTCGGAGACGTTCCTGTCCGAGATCACCCCGGCCGAGGCGTTCCCGAACCGGCACATGAGCATGGAGTCGCTCTACGAGTACGGTTCCCGCGCCGGGTTGTGGCGGGTGCTGCGGATCTTCGAGCGGCGCGGAATCCCCCTGACGATCTTCGCCGTCGCCCGCGCCATGCAACGCAACCCGGAGGCCGTGTCGGCCTTCCTCGAGCTCGGCCACGAGATCGCCTGCCACGGCCTGCGGTGGAAGTCCTACCAGCTCGTCGACCGGGACACCGAGCGCGCGCACATGGCCGAGGCGGTGCGGATCCTCACCGAGCTGACCGGCTCCCGGCCGCTGGGCTGGTACACCGGCCGCGACTCGCCGAACACCCGCGAACTCGTCGTCGAGCACGGCGGATTCGTCTACGACGCGGACTCCTACGCCGACGACCTTCCGTACTGGGTTCAGGTGCGCGGCACCGACCACCTGGTGGTGCCCTACACCCTGGACACCAACGACATGCGTTACGCGTCACCGGCCGGCTTCGCCAACGGTGAGGAATGGTTCGCCCACCTGCGCGATGCCTTCGATGTGCTGTATCGCGAAGGGCAGGAGGGGAATCCGAAGATGATGTCGGTCGGGCTGCACTGTCGGCTGGCCGGCCGCCCGACGCGCAGCACCGCGCTGGAGCGGTTCTGCGACCACGTGCAGTCCCACGACGGGGTGTGGTTCGCCCGCCGCATCGAGATCGCCCGGCACTGGCGCGCGGTTCACCCGCCGGTGCGGTAGTCCTTCGGCGCCGGCTTGGCGAACTCCAGCCGCTTGGAGGTGCCCAGGCCCAGCGTGATCAGCGACTGCACGGTCAGCGTGGCCGCGGTGACGCCGTCGACCACCGGCACCCCGAGTTCGGCCGAGATCGGCGCGCACATCGACGCCATCCCCGCGCAGCCCAGCACCACCGCGTCCGAGCCGTCCGCTTCGATCGCCACCCGGCACGCATCGGTGACGATCTTGCGGGCCCCGGGGTCGGTCTCCAGGTCCAGCACCGGGATGTCGCAGGCGTGCACACCGCGGCAGAACCGTTGCATCCCGTAGTGGTTGGCCAGGTCCCAGGCCCGCCCCACGGTGCGCGCCAACGTGGTGACGACGCTGAACCCGCGGCCCAGGTGACTCGCGGTGTGCATCGCGGCCTCGGCGATGCCCAGCACCGGCCCGGTCGCCAGTTCCCGGGCCGCGTCCAGCCCGGGGTCACCGAAGCAGGCGATGACGTAGCCGTCGACGCCTTCACGTTCCCCGCGCTCGATGGCACGCAGCACCCCGGGCACCGCCACCGCCTCGTCGTAGTGGCTCTCGATGGAGGCCGGGCCGATCTCGGAGGTGACGCCGACGACGGTGGTGGTCGGGGCGGCGACCGCCCGCGCGCACCGTTCGATGCCGGCCGTCATCGCCGCGGTGGTGTTCGGGTTGATGATCCAGACGGTGGGTGCCGCCGCCCCGGCCCGCCGGGCCGTCACGGCAGCGCCGGCACGACGTAGCGGCCGCGGGTGGCCAGCAGCCAGTAGGACGCCAGGCCGAGCCCGCACCCGATGAACCAGCTGTACTGGGCGGCCGTCGCCATGCCGGTCACCGTGCCGTTCAGCAGCACCGGGATCACCGCCACCACGGCGCCGATCACCGTCGCGATCACCGCGGCCGGGTTGTATCCCTTGGTGTAGTAGTAGGTTCCGTTCTCGTCGAGGGTGAACATGGCGTCGACGTTCACCTTCTGCTTGTGCACCAGGTAGTAGTGGGCGATGAGCACACCGAACAGCGGACCGATGAACGCGCCGAGCGTCTCCAGCGTGTAGTGGATGACCTCCGGGTTGTTGTAGAGGTTCCACGGGGTGATCAGCACCGATCCGACCGCCGCGATCATTCCGCCGGCCCGCCAGCTGATGCGTTGCGGGGCGACATTGGAGAAGTCGAACGCCGGCGAGATGAAGTTCGCGACGATGTTGATGCCGATGGTGGCGATGGTGAAGGTCAACGCGCCCAACACGATCGCGAACGTGCTGTCGATGCGGGCGACCGTCTCGACCGGGTCGGTGATCAGTTCGCCGAACACCGGCACGGTCAGCGACGCGGTCACCACCACCAGCAGCGAGAACAGCAGGAAGTTGACCGGCAGCCCGAGGAAGTTGCCGCGTCTGACGGCCTCGAACGTCCGGCCGTAGCGGGAGAAATCGCCGAAGTTGAGCATCGGCCCGGAGAAGTACGACACCACCAGCGCGATGGCACCCATCATCACCGGAATCGAGGCGACGCCGGTGTAGGTGACCTCCCCCAGATTCAGATCGATCTCGCCCGGGCCGGCCTTGAGGATGAGGTACCCGCACAGCAGGAACATCACGACATAGACCGCGGGACCGCAGAAGTCGATGAACCTGCGGATGGACTCCATACCGCGCCAGAACACGCAGGCCTGCAGGACCCACAGCAGCAGGAAGCTGCCCCAGCCCAGCGCCGACAGCCCGGCGAAACCGTACTCGTCGACCTGGGCGTAGGGCATCAGACCGGGAAACAGTTTGAGCAGCACCACATCCAGCGCCGCCGATGCCAGATAGGTCTGGATGCCGTACCAGGCCACGGCGATCAACCCGCGGATGACAGCGGGGATGTTGGCGCCGAGCACGCCGAAGACGGTGCGGCAGATCACCGGGTAGGGGACGCCGGTGGCCTGGCTCGGCTTGGCTACCAGGTTGCACAGGATGTTGACGATGACGATGCCGATCAGCAGCGCCGCCAGCACCTGCCAACTGGCCAGACCGAGCGCGAACAGGCTGCCCGCGGTGACGTAGCCGCCGACGCTGTGCACGTCCGACATCCAGAACGCGAAGATGTTGTACGACGACCAGGTCTGCTTGCGCAGCGGAGCCAGGTCCTCGTTCGTCAGTCGCGGGTCGTAATCCGGTTTGATGGCGCCGCTTCCGACCGGGTGGCCGGCGGCCTCCACGAGATCGCCCGCGCCGACTACGGCGCCGGGCGGCAGCCCTGTTCTCCCTGCGGTTGTGACGTCGGTCATGCGCGGACGCTAACCGCGGGCTGTTGCGTACGGATTTCGGCGGAACTACCCGGCTATTGCGGGGAAGATATATCCGGCAGCGACAGCAGGCCGGTCTCGGCGGACAGTTTGCCGATCACGGTGTTGAGCCGCTGCGCGTGTGCTTCGGCGAGCGTGCGCAGCCGTTCGCCGTCTCCGGCGAGGAACGCCTCGACCATCTCGCGGTGATCCGCGTGCAACGCGACCCGGTCCGCGCGCGACACGTGCACCATCGACTGCACGGGTTCGGTGACGTTCCAAGCGGATTCGAGCATCCGCAGCAGGCGGTGCAGGCGCGACGGCCGGGTCAGCGCGAGATGGAACTCGCGGCTGAGCCGGTGGTAGGCCACCGGGTCGTCGTCGTCGATCGCGCGCTGCAGCTTCTCGTTGGCGGCCACCACGGCGGCGCGGTCCTCGTCGGTCGCGTTGGCCACGGCCGCGGCGAGCGCCGCCACCTCGAGGGTCTCGCGCACGATGTACATCTCGCGCAGTTCCTGCGGGGTCAACTGCGCGACGGCATACCCGGAGTTACTGCGGTGGGTGACCAGACCCTCGCCGATCAGCGTCTTAAGGGCCTCCCGCACCGGGATCTGGCTGACCCCGAACAGCTCGGCCACCTCGGCGAGCGGGATCGGGGTGCCGGGCGGCACCGAGCCGTCGAGGATGACCCGCCGCAGCTCATCGAGGATCGCCTGCTGCGGGCGCCCCGGCCCGTCGACCACCAGGCACGCGAGCAGTGCCGAACGACGACGAGGCCGCATCCGGCCACAGTAGCCCGCTCATGTTGCGTCGATGTTGCGGGCGACCTCCCAAAGTGCTTCGAGGTCACCGGGTTCGGTACGCAACGGGTTGAGGATGATGTCGGTCGCGCCGGCGTCGCGGTACTCACGCACCCGCTCGGTTACCGCGTCGGGTTTTCCGAGTGCAGCGAGCTCGGTGACCGGACCGTCCAGACCCTCCCGCGCGATGACCTTCTGATACGACGGGATCGCCTGGTAGAAAGCCAATCTCTCGGTGGCGATGACCCGGGCCGCGTCGAGATCGTCGTGCACCAGGGTGGGCACCGCGGCGATGATGCGCGGCGCCGGGCGGCCGGCCCGCTCGGCGGCCTCGGTGATCGTCGGGACGATGAACTCGCGCAGCGTGCGCGGCCCGGCCAGGAACGGCATTGTGCCGTCGGCGAGTTCCCCGGTGATCCGCAGTGCCTTCGGGCCCATGGCGGCGACGTACACCGGGATCGGGGTGCCGCCGGCGATCCGCACCGGCCAGTTGGACACGGCGCTGATCTCCTCGCCGTGGAAGTCGACCTCGCCGGTCTCGAAGATGGTGCGCAGCACGGTCAGGTGTTCGCGCAGCCGCTGCACGGTGTTCGGCCAGGCGTAGCCGAACGCCTCGGTCTCCACCGCGTGTGCTCCCAGGCCGAGGCCGAGGCTGAAATTGCCGTGTGCGGCGGCCTGCGCGGTCTGTGCCTGCGCGGCGATGATCAGTGGATGGCGGGGGTTGATCGGGACGACCGCGGTACCGACCCCCAGACCCGGCACCGCGTTGCCGATCAGGCCGGCGAGGCCGATCGCATCGGGCACCAACTGCTGGGCCAGCCAGACCTGGCGGACCCCGGCGTCGTAGGCGGCGCGTGCGGAGGCGATGACGTCGTCGACGACGTTGGTCGCCGAAGCGTGGGGAAACAGGAAGACTCCGGTGGGCATGCCACGTCCAACGGCGGCCCGCGCGGCCCCTATTCCGATCGGCTCGTGCCGATCACAACCCTTGCCGGCTGTGCGTCATCACCTGCTGGCGCAGGTTCTCGGTGGCGACGTCGAGCACCATCTTCTTGGCCCGGCGCAGCAGGAACGACGGGATCGGCGCGGCCAGGTCGATGATCATGTCGAAACGAACCCGGGTGCGGTCCTCGCCGATCGGCGTGAGGTTGTACTCCCCGTGCTGCCCGCGCTGCTGCAGCGTCGCCTCGGCGTCCCAGACCACCCAGTTGTCACCCCAGTGGTATTCGAGGACCTCGCGGTCGGTGATCCCCATGATCCGGAAGGTGGCCCGCACATGGTGCGGGCGGCCGTCGGGGTATCGGTCCAGGACCTCGGCGGACTTGTGCATCGGCGACCACGTCGGCACCGATTCGATGTCGGCGAGCGCGTCGAGGATCGCGTCCTTGGGCGCGTCGAAGATCACTTCCCGTGATGCCCGCACCGCCATGCGGCAAATCGTAGCCAAGTCGCCACCGGAATGGGGAGACATTCCCCGGCCGATCACCACCCGATTTCGCCGATCGGGGTAGGCCGCTGCGGCGGCGGGGCGATCGGCCCCGCCGGGGTGCGGGAGAACCGGGGTGCGGGCGCGGCCTGCAGAACACCGTTGGCCTGCACCAATGTCGAGCGGGCCCGCAGATGTTCGCTCTCGGCGGCCTCCGACCAGGTCAGCACCGGGGTGACACAGGCGTCGGTGCCGGCGAAGATCGCCATCCACTCGTCTCGGGTTTTGCTCGCGAACCGCTCAGCGAACAGCCGCTGCATCCGTGGATAGCCCGACCTGTCCAGTTGTGGGCCGACCTCGTCGGGGTCCAGCCCGAGCCCGTCGAGCAGCTGGGCGAAGAACTGCGGTTCGATCGCGCCGACCGCCACGTACTTGCCGTCGGCGGTCTCGTAGGTGCGGTAGAACGGCGCGCCGCCGTCGAGCATGAACGACTCGCGCTCGTCCTTGAGGGTGCCGACGGACTTCATCGTCCACGCCATCTGCGCCAGGAGCGAGACCCCGTCGACCATCGCCGCGTCGATCACCTGGCCGCGTCCGGAGCGTTCCCGCTCGTACAGCGCCGAGACGATCCCGAGCAGCACAAGCATCGAACCCCCGCCGAAGTCGGCGACCAGGTTCAGCGGCGCGACCGGCGGGCGGTCGCGGTAGCCGATGGCTGCCAGCACCCCGGTCTGGGACAGGTAGTTGATGTCGTGTCCGGCCGTCCGGGCGAGCGGGCCGTGCTGCCCCCAGCCGGTGATCCGGGCGTAGATGAGCCGTGGGTTGACCGCCGTGCACTCGTCGGGCCCGATCCCGAGCCGCTCACAGGTGCCGGGGCGGAAGCCGTCGATGAGCACGTCGGCCTTGGCGGCCAGTTCCAGCAGCGCCGCGGGGTCCTTCTTGACGTCGAGGTCGACCACCCGCTTGCCGCGGTGCAGCAGGTCGAGGTGCTCCGCCGGGATCTGCAGCCCGCCCGGGCGGCGCACCCGCACCACGTCGGCGCCGAGGTCGGCCAGCACCATCGCCGCGTGCGGCCCGGGGCCGATCCCGCCGAGCTCGATGACCTTCACATCAGCCAGGGGTCCGCTTCTCGCCACGGCCGGCACGTTACCCAAGACGGCCCAGTGCACTCACCCCTTCTTGCGTTTGAGCACCTGCTTGCGCAGGCCGTCGGTGGCCGCCTCGAGACCGCCCTTCATCGCACGCTTGAGCACGAAGCCGGGGATCGGCACCGCCGGGTCGACGGTGATCTCGAAGCGCACCCGCGTCGTGTCCCCTTCGGGGGTCAGGGTGTAGGTGGCGCTCTGGGTCTTGAGCTGGCTCGATTCCAGCAGCGTCCAGCTCGCGCCGGTGTCGGTCCAGGAGTACTGGACGACCTGCTCGTCGGAGATGCCCATGGTCTTGAGCTTCAGCCGCACCTTGCCCGGCCGGCCGTTGGCGTCGCGGTCGAGCACCTCGGCGCCCTGGTGCTGCGACGACCACTTCGGGGCGGATTCGACGTCGGCGATGACGTCGAGGATCTCCTCCGGGCTCGCCTCGATTACGACCTCACGGGAATCTCTGGTAGCCATGCCGCGACCCTATCCCCCGCTAAGTTGGCCGCATGGAGCTTTGGGAGCTTTGCGCCCGCGAACGCATCAGAGACACCCTCGCGCAGTACAACTGGTCCGGCGACGCGGGGCGCCTGTCCGAGTTGGCGGCCACGTTCTGCGCGGACGGTGAGCTCGAGGTGCGTGGCAGTGCGCCGGTCCGCGGCCGGGACGGGATCGTGGCGTTCCTCGGCGGTGCGGTCACCCGGTTCGACGCCGCGGCGACGGCCGCCGAACCCGGGGTCAAGCGGATCGTGCGGCACAACGTCGCCAACATCCGATTCCTCGAGATCACCCCCGAACAGGCCCGTGTCGCCTGCTATTTCACCGTCTACACCGAGATCGGGCTGGACCACTACGGTCGCTACCGCGACGTGTTGGTGCCCGTCGGCGACGACTGGTTGATCAAACACCGGTTCGTGTCGACCGACTGGGCCGCACCGAATTCGACGATGGTCCGCTAGGCCCCGGACGGGATCGGCATCGACTGCCGCGATGGAAACCGCCGCCAGCGGGTACTCCAGCGCGGTGACCGACAAGAAGAAGCCTGACACCGCATCGACCGACGTGGGCGCACCGGGGGCACGCGACGACGTGCAGAGCGACCCGGCCCGGCACACCGAGGACCGTGGCGTGGACTGGTCCGACGAGGGTGGCGCCACCCCGGCCGGCCCGGCCACCAACGAGGAGTGAGATCCGCGGCTCTCAGGCGATATCGGCGAGTACGGCGTTGGCGGCGTTGTATCCGGGAATGAACGTGATGCCCGGACCGCCGTGGCAGCCCGCGCTGCCCAGATACAGCCCGTCCACCGGAATCGGTTGGTCGACATAGCCTTTCGGACCCGGCCGGTTGATGCCGATTTGTTCCGGGTGGATCAGGCCGTGGCAGTAGTCGCCGCTGGGCGCGCCGAACATCGTCGCCATGTGCCGCGGGGTGAAGGTGGTGTGGCGGATGATGCGCTGCGGGAAGTCGGGAGCGATGCGGCTGATCTTCTCGATGACCCGTCGCCCCATCTCGGTCTTGAGTTGCCCGTAGCGGGTGTCGGCGTGTTCGATCGGGAACCACAGCGCGAACGCCGATGCCGCGTGCTTGCCGGGTGGGGCCAGGTCGGGGTCGTTCGCCGACGGGATCTGCAGCGCGATGGTGGGGTCGGCGGGCACGATGCCGCGCCGACAGTCCTCCCACTGCTGCTGCAGTTCCTCGGGGGTGGCGAAGATCCCGATGTTGGACTGCATCGCCGGGTCGTTGAGCAGCTCGTACGGGGCGTCGAACCGCGGCATGCCGTCGAGCGCGAAATGCATCTGCAGATAGCTGCCGCGGTGGTCGATGCGGGCGTAACGGGCGCGTATGTCGGCCGGTACGGCCTCGGGGGCCAGCAGTTCGTTGACGGTCAGGTCGGGCGCGATCGCCGACACCACCACCGGGGTGGCGACGCTCGTCCCGTCGGCGAACCGCACCCCGGTGACCTTGCCGTCGGCGGTACAGACCTCGACAACCTTGGTGCGCAAACGTAGTTCGCCGCCGTCGGTTTCGAACCTCTCGCGCAGGTGGTTGGTCAGCGCGCCGATGCCGCCGCGCAGCTTCTTGACCAGCAGGGTGTGCTCGTCGGGGACGGCGAACCCGTAGGCCAGCGCCGCCGCGGTGCCCGGGGTGGCCGGGCCGCGGTAGGTGGTGTTGACCGCCAGCAGCGACAGCATGCCGCGCAGCGCGCCGTGTTTGTCCTTGTCCGGCAGGTAACGATCGAGCACGTCGGTCACCGAGCCGAACAGCAGGTCGGTGATCGCCGATCGCTCGAGTTCGTTGGTGGCGCAGGCGTACATCTCGTCGAGCGTCCTGGGCGGCCGGCCGGCGTCGAAGCGGCCCAGCGCCCGGGTCGGGGCCTGACTCCAGGCCAGCAGCCCGGCCATGCCGGCGACGGTGTCGGCGCCGTGCACCTCGTTGAGGTGGTCCATCAGCCGGACCGGGTCGGTGTAGTAGATCAGCGGCGGGTCGCCGACGCCACGCAACGACACCGACATCACGTCGAGCTCGACGGTGGGCAACTGGTCCAGGCCGAGGTCGCGGCTGACGGTGGCCGAGGTCGGGATCTGCACCGAGCCGGCGATCTCGAACCTGAACCCGTCGAACAGCTCGACGGTGGACGCCATACCCCCGGCGTAACGCTGGGCGTCCACGCACAGGGTGCGCAGCCCGGCGCGCTGCAGCAGCGCCGCCGCGGTCAGCCCGTTGTGGCCCGCCCCGATGACCACCGCGTCATAGTGCGCCATTCGTCGAAGCTGACACCCGCGATCAAGTTTTGTCAATATTGACGAAACTTGGCGGGCAGCCCGTCGGAGATCAGGTCCAACGCGGCCCGGGTGAGCCGGCGCAGCTCCGGCAGCGAGCGTTCCCGGCCGAGCATCCAGGCCTCCATCGCACCGAACACCGCGGCCGCGATGCAGCGGGCGGTGACCATGATGAGCATCTCGTCGTCGGTGTCGGGTTCGGGCGGGTGCTGTTCGCGCAGATGCGCGGCGATCGCGTCGGCGAAGTCGGCCTCGACCTGGCGCATGTGGCGGGCCACCCGGCCCGGTTCGAGTTCCTTCGCCCGCAGTGCCGCGGTCTGGGCGACGGCCCAATCGTCGTACGGGCGAGCCATGATCGCCTGGTATACGGCTTCGACGATCGGTTCGCCGCGGTCGCGCCGGGCCAGCGCGGTGCGGAACCACTCGAGGCCCGCGTAATCGGCGAACAACAGGTCGTGTTTGGACGAGAAATGTCGGTAGAAGGTGCGCAGCGACACCCCGGCGTCGGCGGCGATCTGTTCGGCGGTGGTGGCCTCCACCCCTTGGGCGAGGAACCGCACCGCCGCCGCCCGGCGCAGCGCCTCTCGGGTGCGCTCGCTGCGTGCGGTGTGGGCGGGCCGGACCATGCGCCGAACGTACCGCATCGATGTTTCGTCATCTTTGACAAAACACTCTCCCGATGGGCGGCCGGCTGCGACACTGCCGACATGGTGTCCCTGGTGATCCATCTGGTCCTCGGCGCCGTCACGCTGGCGCTGATCGTGCGGTCCAACCCGGAGATCTTCCGCCGCTACCCGACCGGGGCGCCGGTCACCGGACTCGAGGCGTTCTACCTGGTTGCCGGCGTCGCGTCGGTGGTGCTCGGGTACTGGTTCAACAACCAGTTCGTCGCCGAGTACGCCCCGCCGGGCGGGTTGCACAACTTCATCTGGGGTCCGGGCAGCTGGGCGGAGTTCATCGCGCTGGGCTACGACAACCCGGCGGCCGGCTCGGCCAGTCAGGACTACACGATCATGAGCCTGCTGCTGTTCCCGGCGTGGCTGCTGGTCGACGGGTCCCGGCGCGGCATCCGGCACGCCTGGCTGTATCTGGGGTTCATCCTGTTCGCCAGCTCGGCGTTCGCCTGGGCGTTCTACCTCGCCACCATCGAGCGTCATCATCGGCATCGGCAACTCGCCTCGACGGCACAATCCGCGGCCTGAGCCGCCCGCGCGGGCCTACAGTGCATCCATGGGCCCGGCTGACCCGCGTGACGAGCTGAATCGGCGCCGCCTGGCGGTGGTGCGCGAACACATGGACACTGAGGTCCGCCACGAGTTCGACCGCACGCTGGCCACGTTCAAGCCCGGCCGCTCGCGCTACGAGATCATGGCCACCGGCCAGGTGTTCGACGGCGACGACGAGGTGATGGGCTATTACCGCACCACCCGCACCGCGTTTCCCGACCAGCGGCACGACAACGCCCACTTCCACGTCGCCGAGGACACGGTGATCGTCGAATTCGACCTGCTGGGAACGAATCTCGGCGAGTTCTACGGTCTGCCGCCGACCGGCAGATCGTTTCGGGTGCCGGTCATCGCGGTGTTCTTCTTCGAGGGCGATCGCATCGTCAACGAGCGCATCTACTTCGACGCGGCCAGCCTGGTGGTCCAGATCGGGCGCGGCGAACTGCTGAGCCTGATCGGAACAGGAGAGTTGTGAAGGTTCATCACCTCAACTGCGGCACCATGAACCCGGTCGGCGCACAGCCGGTGGTGTGTCACGTGCTGCTGGTCGAAACCGACAACGGGCTGGTGCTGGTCGACACCGGCCACGGTCTGCTCGACTGCGCGGACCCGCGCCGCGTCGGCCCGGCCCGCGTGCTGTTCCGGCCGGTGCTCGATCCCGAGGAGACCGCCGCACGCCAGGTGGAACGGCTGGGTTTCCGCCGCGACGACGTCCGCCACATCGTGCTCACCCATTTCGACATGGACCACATCGGCGGGCTGGCCGACTTCCCCGACGCGGCCGTGCACGTCACCGCCGCCGAGGTGGACGGGGCGGTGCGCCACCCGTCGTGGCGGGAGCGCATCCGCTACCGGCCCGCGCAGTGGGCGCACGGGCCCAAACTCGTCGAGCACGCCCCCGACGGCGAGAGGTGGCGCGGGTTCGCCGCCGCCAGGGAACTCACCGAGATCGCCGACGGGGTCGTGCTGATCTCCCTGCCCGGGCACACCCGAGGGCACGCCTGCATCGCCGTCGACGCCGGCCACCGCTGGGTTCTGCACTGCGGCGACGCGTTCTACCACCACGGCACCCTCGACGGCGCGCCGGTGCCCCGCCCGGTGCGGATGATCGAACCACTGCTGGCCTACGACCGCAGCCGGCTGGCCACCAACCACGCCCGGCTCATCGAGCTCTACCAGCGCGGCGAACCCGACCTGCTCATCGTCTGCGCCCACGACCCGACACTGCTCGACCGCGCCCGCAAGACCGCTTAGGAGGCCGCCCGCTTGCGCAATCTGGTCTGCGCCCACTCGAGGACATCGAAGTAGCGGGTCGGCGCGAGGCGGGCCAGCGCATCGAACAGGTAGGCATCGGGGCCGACGAGGATTCGCGACTTGCCGGCCTCCACCCCGCGGTGGATGATCGCCGCGGCCTTGTCGGGCTGGGTCATGGCCATCGCCGCGAACTCCTTGACGACCTGCTCCTTGCTCGGCCCACCCGGCTCCTCGCGGAAGCGGCCGTTGCGCACGATGTTGGTGTTGACCCCGCCCGGGTGCACTGTGACGGCCGAGACGCCGGTGCCGCGCAACTCCTGGCGCAGCGAGTCGGTGAAGCCGCGCACCGCGAACTTGGCCGAGCAATACGCACTCTGACCGGGCATGCCGACCAGGCCGAAGACGCTGGACGTGTTGACGATGACGCCCTCGTCCTGCTCGACGAGGATCGGCAGGAACGCCCGGGTGCCGTTGACCACACCGTGGAAGTTGATGTTCCACAGCCAGTTGTCGTCGTCGGGGTTGGCGTCGAGCACTGTGGACCCCACGGCGACGCCGGCGTTGTTGAACACCGCACCGATCGGCTGCGGTGCCCATTCGCGCACCTCGGCGGCGAACTCGTGGACGGCGGCCGCGTCACTGACGTCGAGCACCTTGCGCAGAGCGGGTCCGCGCAGCGAGGCCTCGGTGTCCTTGAGACCCTGTTCGTCGACGTCGGCGATCGCCACCGGGCAGCTGTACGACGAGAGCCGCTGGGCCAGTGCCCGGCCGATGCCCGAGGCGGCACCGGTGATGACGGCGGTGCGCCCGCTGATCGTTCTGCGCTGCTTGCTCATATCGCTCCCTGGGTCGTCGGCATCGCATCTGCCACCGGGCCGTCCACTTTGGCGCATGAAAGCACCGGTCGCCACGGTACGTGGCAGTACCGGTTGCGGCAAGTGGCGCATTCCGCAGGGATGTTCATGCCGATGCCGCCGGCTCTCGGACGACAACCGGACCGATCCGGCGCGACCCGTCGTCGCGACGATCGTGTCCCGAATGTGCCGGCGCCGCCCGGCCGGGCGAAAAGACGATCCCCGGCGCTGATGCACCGGGGATCGAAACCGGTTGCAGCCCAGGAGGTCAGGCCGCCGAGTCGGTCGACTCGCTTCCGCCGTCCGGCCCGGCGGTCGTGGCCGTGGATGTTGCGGACGAAGCCGGGCCGTCACCGCCGGGCGTGGAGCCGGTTTCACCGATCGGCGTCGGCTTGTCCGCCCCGGCCGGCTCGGCGGTCTTGCCGCGCTTGCCCGGTACGAACTTGTTGCCGAGCTTGAGGTTCTCCATGCCTTTGCGCACCGGGTGCTTCAATGCTGCGCCCGGTTTTCTGGTCGGTGCCGGTCTGGTCTGATCTGTCTGCCTGGCACCGGCTTGCGAGGGTGTTGACTCGCCAACCGCCGCGACGGGACCTTCCGCGGCCTGCGACGTGGCGATCGGGAACGAACCCGGGCCCCGCCCGGCACTCTCGAGGGACCCTCTCCCCGACGCCACAGCGGTCTCGGGAGCTTCCGCGGCCAACGCGTTGGCGTTCGCCTCCCCCGAATCGAACGGAGGTGGCGCGATCGGCGGCGGCAACGTCCGGTCCAGCGTTGTGTTGATCACGTTGAAGATCGCCGCCCGCACCGCGGTGCCGAACTCACCGACCGGCGCCGGAGCGACGACCAACGGCTCGGTGACATCGGTGACCACCATACCGACGAGACCGTTCACGCCCACCGCTGTGTGGACGAGATTGCTGACCAATCCGGGGATATCGGCCGGATTGGTCAGGGCCGCCTCAACCGTCGCCGACACCAGAGCGGGCAGCCAGCCGAGGTAATAGACGACTTTCGAAGGCACCCGCACCGGTATGAGGGCCGCCGCCTTGATCGCTTCGACCGTCCGGCCCGCGGCGGTGTTCGACGTGAAGCCGTAGAGGGCGAGTTCCGCGGGAACGGGGTCCGGGAGCGATGCGGCAAGGGCATCTCCGAAGGCATTGGCCCACTCGTCGATGCCCTCGGCCAGCGCCGGCCCGATCACCGGCAGCTGGACGATGAGCTCGAGCAGCGCATCCTTCTCCATATAGGCATAGGTGAGCAGTTCAGTGTGATCGGACGGGTTCGCCGCCATCTGGATGAGATGGCTGATCAGGCTGGGTGTCAGCTGAGGGTTCTGCAAACCGACCAGCGCCGCGGCAAGCGCGTCGACCGGCAGCGCGAAGGGAAGGCCAGCGGGTGTCGACACCACCCGCACGGCGAGGTCGATGTTCTTCCCGAGCTCGAACAGCGCGTCGGTGACGGCCGATGCGGGCATCACATCGGCGCTGACCACCGATCGCCGATAAGCCTCGGACGCGTCACCGGGAACGAGGGCGGGCACCCCGGCGGTGGCCACCCCGGCAGCGACCGCCATCGCAGCCAGCTTGGTCGGTATCCGGCGGGTGTGTGCGTGCATAGTCTCCCCTCTCCGAGGACTGCGTTGGTCGACAGTCGGCGCTACCCGGTCGGGGAATGGTGCCGAGCTACCACGCGCAGGCGGCCAGTCGCATCGCCGGCGACACCCGTTCGCTCCGAGAGCAGCGGCGAGCCGATGGCGGCGTTAGAACCCGAGCTCGCCCCGCCGCTGTCCGGCGAACCCCTACAATCAGCCAGGCTGACGAGGTGATCATGATCACATCGCTTCGGCGCTGGGTGCGCGGCGCCGGTTGGTCCAGTGTGTGTGGCTTCGGTGAGAGCGAGCTCAGGCGGAATCGTCACCCCGAGTCGGCATCGCCAAGCTTTCGGCTCGGCCACGTCAGAGGGATTTGTTCTGCGGCCGGTCGAACGGTTCCAACGCCCATCATCGGCGTCGGATACCACGGAGAGGATCCGGAAGCAGGAGAGACCGACAACGCGTCGACCGGATGATCCGGGGGGTCGGGATCTTGAACCGTCGCGCGGTCCTGGTGGCCAGGGCCGGGATCGAACCGGCGACCTTCCGCTTTTCAGGCGGACGCTCGTACCAACTGAGCTACCTGGCCGGCGGCACCGGTCCACTACAGCCCAAATGCCTCGCCGAGATGGCGACCCTGACGGGACTTGAACCCGCGACCTCCGCCGTGACAGGGCGGCGCGCTAACCAACTGCGCCACAGGGCCATGTTCTGTTGTCTGCGACCCCATCTTAGGCGTCGCGCGTACCCCCTACGGGATTCGAACCCGCGTTACCGCCTTGAAAGGGCGGCGTCCTAGGCCTCTAGACGAAGGGGGCCCGTGCCGAATCTCTCCGGGGTACTCGCAACGTTTCCGTTGGGAGCCTCGATAGCTTAGGGTACCGGACCCCAAAACCTCAAACTGACCACCCCTGGCATACCGGAATGTGCAAGCTATCCTGTTGATCGCGCCCCTATAGCTCAGTTGGTAGAGCTGCTGACTTTTAATCAGTAGGTCCTAGGTTCGAGTCCTAGTGGGGGCACGACAGCACCGGCCCACCGGGCCGGCCGGGTACGAGTTCTGTCCGGTACCGAGGCGCGGACAACCCGCCCGACGCACCGGCCGGGCAGGGCCGGTGCCCTGCGGGCAGCCGGGGACAGCCCCGGGCCCACATCCGTTGGCGGTCAGGGCTTTCGGGCCGAATGTGCTCAGACGGCCGGGCAGTAGTGACGTCCGTCACCGCGATGTTCGACCGGCGGCAGGTTGCGCGCCGGCGTGTGCACCAGCGGGGCGTCCGCGGGCAGCCGCCCGGTGGCCCGGTCCACCGCCGAGCGCTTGCGCGGGTGCATCAGCCACCGTTCCGGCACCACCCGGCCGGCCAGTTCGACTAGGTTGCAGAACCGCCGGTGCAGCCACGCCTGGCGCCGCGACCAGCTGTAGCCCATCAGCTCGCGTATCGGCGGGTCGTAGAAGCCCACGGTGACGAACGTCAGAAATCGTTGCATCACTTTGAGATTCAGTCGCCACAGCCAGTCCGGCACCCATTCCAGCGACGGGTGTTTGGGCATCGTGGACAGATTGAGGACCTCCCGGGCCGCCCAGTTGTTCTCCAGCACGTTGCGGCACATGTGGTCCCAGTACTCCTCGAAGTCCTCCCAGGACTTGGGCACCGGGCGCATGCTCAGCCCGTACAACCGGTACCACTGCACGTGCTCGTCGAACAGCCGCCGGCGTTGCTCGTCGGTCAGGCCGCCGCTGAAATGTTCGGCGGCCAACAACACGGACTTGAAGAACGTGGCGTGCGCCCAATAGAAGACGTCGGGATTGAGCGCGCTGTAGCGCCGCCCCTTCTCGTCGACGCCCTTGATGCCGATGTGGTAGTCGCGCACCTCGGCGGCGGTCTGCGGCGCCCGATCCCCGTCGAACACCACACCGCCGATCGGGTAGATCGAGCGCAGTAACCGCGGGATACGCTCGATGAAGAAGATCGAGTGGTCCTTGACCGCCGCGCCGAGCTGCGGATGCATGTTCTGCATCGAACCGGCCCACGGACCGTGCAGCAGGCCGGTCCACAGACCGAAGTACTTCCAGGTCAGCGAGTCCGGTCCGAGGGGTTCCGGCAGGTCGGTGTACCCGCCCGCCGAAACCGGACATCCGGCGGCGACCGCGCCACCGTTGCTGGTCCCCGGGCATGACCGGGTCGTATCTTGAGTCACTGGTGAATTTCCCATCGGACCAGACGTATTCTGACTACGTGCGTTGTCACCGGTGATACTAGGAGTGATGTGACTCTCGGTCAAAGACGGGGCCGCTGGTCCGGTGTTCCACTGCAGGATCGGCAGGCGTTGCGCCGCAGCGAGCTCATCGCAGCGGGCGCCGCCCTGCTGGGCGGCCCGGACGGGCCCGCGCTCACCGTGCGCGCGGTGTGCAAGGCGGCGGGGCTGACCGAACGCTACTTCTACGAAAGCTTCGCCGACCGCGACGAATTCGTGCGCGCGGTCTACGACGATGTGTGCGCTCGGGCGATGGCCACGCTGTCGTCGGCCACCACCGCGCGCGACGCCGTCGAGCGGTTCGTCAAGTTGATGGTCGACGATCCGACGCTGGGCCGGGTCTTGTTGCTCGCACCCGCGGTGGAACCGGTGCTCACCCGGTCCGGAGCGGACTGGATGCCCAGCTTCATCGAGCTGCTGCAGCGCAAGCTGACGCGCATCACCGAACCCGCCATGCAGGCGATGGTGGCCACCGGTCTGATCGGTGCGCTGACCGCGTTGTTCACCGCCTACCTCGACGGGCGCCTCAACGTCGGGCGCGAACAGTTCATCGACTACTGCGTCGACCTACTGCTCAACCGAGTGTCGAGCTACTAGATCCCCGAAAACGACGAGCGAAGAGCCGCAAAAACCCCGGATCAGTTGTCCGGGATCGACGGGTTGGCGATCTCCTCCTCCTCGGCCCGCTCGGCCTCGATCTCCGCCTGGGTCTTGGCGGCCCGTCCCATCGGGTGTTGGACCGACGTGCCGGGATTCTTCGAGGTGGCGTAGGCCCCGTTGCAGTTGAGCGCGACCGCGACCTCGCCTTCGGAATGCGTGTCGATGCGCAGGAACGAGGAGTCCCAGGCGTTGACCACGATGCAGTCGTCCAGGTCGAGCTTGTCGCCGACCCGCGACGCGATGGTGACCGTGCCGCCGCTCGACTCGATGGCCGACGCCGCGTCGGCGTAGGTGTCACCGACGACATCGGGCGCCGCGGCGGCCGCACCGGTCCCGAACAGCGCGGTCAGTGTCGCCGCAGCGCCCAGCGCCGCTCCCGCAGCAAAGACGTTGAGCTTGTTCATATTCGGCCGACCTCCACTGTCCTGGGACAACGCACGCTGGAGCGCCCGCTGAGCACTCTGGAGGGAAAGCCTATGACTAGTCGCGGCGCGCCGCCACTCGAGCGCGGCCGGCGTCTCAGTCGGCCGTCTCAGCGTGCGCCTGAGCCAACTCGGCCTGGCGCCTTCTCTGCTGCTGTTCGGCTTTGCTCTTGGCCTCCCGGCCGACGGGACTCAACGCCGAGTTGCCCGCCGAACCGGGGCCGGCCAGCACCCCGTAGCAGTTCAACGCGACCATCACATCGCTGTTGGCGACCGTACGTCCGCGGGAGCCCGGACGCCGCACCGCCGCCGACCGCACATTGGTCACCAGACAGTCGTCGTCACTCAGTCCTGCGCCGGTTCTGGTGGCTATCACCGGATTTCCGCCGGATCGCTCGATGATCCGCCTGGCGTCCTGATAGGGACGATCGACGACATCGGGCACCGCGTGGGCGGTCCCGGCACCCAGCCACAGCGCCCCGGCGGCCACGGCGGCCACGGCGACGGTGTCGAGCAGTCTCATGTCGAGCCCGTCCTTATATATCTCTCGACCTGACGTCCGGGCCCCATATGGCGAGCTCCACATGGTTTGCCCGACCGGAATGATGGATACGTCCTTGCGCCGCGGGGCTCTTCACGGGTCACATATCCGGTGCGGTGTGAGACCGGCGGACACGGATATCCGAAACTTGATGTCACCGGGTTACACAGATATATTGACTGCAACCAACAGGTACAGATAACTCTACGGTGGGCTCCCGCTCGCGGAAGGACTGGCCCAATGCACGAAAACCTGACCGACAAATATCTGCTTCACGAGCTCGAACCAGTCGTTGAAAAGCTCCTGAATCGGCATCTCTCGCTGTGCAAGGACTGGAACCCGCACGACTACATCCCGTGGTCGGACGGCAAGAACTACTACGCGCTCGGCGGTCAGGACTGGCATCCCGACGAGGCGAAGATCTCCGAGGTGGCTCAGGTCGCCATGGTGCAGAACCTGCTCACCGAGGACAATCTCCCGTCCTATCACCGCGAGATCGCGATGAACTTCGGGATGGACGGCGCCTGGGGCGAGTGGGTGAACCGCTGGACCGCCGAGGAGAACCGGCACAGCGTCGCGCTGCGCGACTACCTCGTCGTCACCCGGGCGGTCGACCCGGTTCAGCTCGAGCAACTGCGCGTGGAGCAGGTCACCCGTGGTTTCTCCCCGGGCCAGAACCAGCAGGGCGATCTGTTCGCCGAGAGCCTGTTCGACTCCGTTATCTACGTGACGTTCCAGGAGCTCGCGACCCGGGTGTCGCACCGTAACACCGGCCGGGCGTGCAACGAGACCATTGCCGACCAGCTGCTGGCCCGCGTCTCGGCCGACGAGAACCTGCACCAGATCTTCTACCGCGACGTGTCGGAGGCCGGCTTCGAGATCGCGCCCGACCAGGCGATGCACTCGCTGCACCGGGTGCTGCGCAACTTCAAGATGCCCGGCTTCACCGTTCCGGAGTTCCGCCGCAAGGCGGTCATCATCGCGGTGGGCGGTGTCTACGATCCGCGCATCCACCTCGAGGACGTCGTGATGCCGGTGCTGAAGAAGTGGCGCATCTTCGAGCGCGACGACTTCACCGGCGAGGCCGCACGGATGCGCGACGACCTCGCCAAGCTGGTCGAGGAACTCGAGGAGGCCTGCGAGAAGTTCGAGGTGGCCAAGCAGCGGCGCGCCGAGCGTGAGGCCCGCAAGGCCGAGAAGCTCACCGCGTCGAGGGTGCTTGCCGTCTCGTCGTGACGGGCTCATGGGCGCGCTGACCGCGTCACAGCCCACCCAGGTACCCCAGCTGCGGATCGGCTCGATCACGCTGCGCAGCCCGGTGGTCCTCGCGCCGATGGCGGGCGTGACCAACGTGGCATTCCGAACGCTGTGCCGGGAGCTCGAGCTCGCCAAGGTCGGCACGGTCAGCGGGCTGTACGTGTGCGAGATGGTGACCGCGCGGGCACTCGTCGAGCGTCACCCCGGCACCATGCACATGGTGACCTTCGGGCCCGACGAGTCCCCGCGCTCGCTGCAGCTGTACTCGGTCGATCCGGACAACACCTACGCGGCGGCGCGGATGATCGCCGACGAGGGCCTGGCCGATCACATCGACATGAACTTCGGCTGCCCGGTGCCCAAGGTCACCCGCCGCGGCGGCGGCGCGGCGCTGCCCTACAAGCGGCGGTTGTTCGGCCGCATCGTGGCCGCGGCGGTCAAGGGGGTCGAAGGCACCGACATCCCGGTGACGGTGAAGTTCCGGATCGGCATCGACGACGAACACCACACCCACCTCGACGCGGGCCGCATCGCGGCCGAGGAAGGCGCCGCAGCGGTCGCGCTGCACGCCCGCACGGCCGCCCAGCGGTATTCGGGCACTGCCGACTGGGAACAGATCGCCCGACTCAAGGAGCATGTGACGTCGATCCCGGTGCTCGGCAACGGCGATATCTTCGAGGCCGGCGACGCCCTGGCCATGATGTCGGCCACAGGTTGTGACGGCGTGGTGATCGGGCGCGGCTGCCTGGGCCGGCCGTGGCTGTTTGCCGAGCTGTCCGCGGCGTTCACCGGTGCCCCGCCGCCACCCCCGCCCACCCTCGGGGAGGTGGCCGCGATCCTGATGCGGCATGCCCAATTGCTCGCCGACCACTTCGGCGAGGACAAGGGCCTGCGCGACATCCGTAAGCACATCGCCTGGTATCTGCACGGTTTCCCGGCCGGTGCCGAGTTGCGCCGGTCATTGGCCCTGGTCAAGACCCTTGCGGAACTGCGCGGCCTGCTCGATCAACTCGATCCGGACGTGCCGTTCCCGCCCGCGGCGACCGGCCCGCGGGGGCGGCAGGGGTCGCCCGCCTCGGTGAGCCTGCCGGAGGGGTGGCTCGATGACCCGGACGACTGCACGGTGCCCGCCGGCGCGGAGGTGATGCACTCCGGAGGCTGAACGACCGACCGGACGACCCGTTGCCCGCACGGCCCGCACCGCCGGTATAACGGAGTCGTCGTCGTGCTGAGACAAATCTGACACCACATCTCTCAGGTTGCCTCAGTACGATATGAATCTCGTTCGTAATGGCTCCGAAGTGGGAGCCGCGCAGGGTGCTGTGACCAGACACGGGGAAGCGCTGCGCCCGCCACCGCGCAACGGTGCGCTCGGCGGAGGACATGTCGGAGGCCGATAGAACCATGAGCGACGGCGAGAACGCCGGTCCTGGCCCATGGGGCCAGCGTGGCTCGTCGGCGCCTGACGGCGGGACGACCGACCACCACCCGCACGAGCCCGACCAGTGGCTCACCCGATCACCGCGCCCGGCGGCCGGTTCGGCCCCTTGGGAGCGCGGGGCGTCGGCGCGGGAACGGCACGGCGCGGCCTCCGACCGCGCCGGCGGTAACCATGCCGACGGGGTACCGGTAGCCGACCTGATCGCCAAGCTCAACGCCGACCGACTCAGACCACGCGGCCGGCATCGGTCCGCGGACCCGGTCGCCCCGCCGGCGGCGGAACCGCCGTTCGAGGAGTACCCGGAGCCGGACCCGGCGGATGCGGACGCAACCGGTGCGGAACGCACCGTCACACTGGCCGCCCTCGACGATCCGTGGCCGGCCGACGACGCCGAGCCGGCGGCCTTCGACGACACCCCCGAAGACCACACCCCCGGCGCGGCCTTCGACGACGCCCCCGACACCGAGGTCATCCCCGCCGCGGCCGACTCCGCCCCCGCCGATGACCTGCCCGACCTGGCCGCCATTCACCAGCGCCGCCGCGCCACCCCCGCGCACGTCGGCCGACGTTCCGCGCCGCGCCCCGAGAAATCGGCGGGCCGCAAACGGCGCCGGGCCATCATGGCGGGCCGCGCGGTGGCGGCCCTGTTCGCCGTGCTCGCGCTGGCCACCACCGGCGGCGCCTGGCAGTGGCAGTCGGTCAAGAACAACATGTTCAACCGGGTCTCGGCGCTGGACCGGGACTCCCGCGACATCATCGACCCCAACGCCCAGTTCGGCGACGAGAACTTCCTGATCGTCGGGGTGGACAGCCGCTACGGCGAGAACGCCGACATCGGGGCCGGCACCGTCGAGGACGCCGCCGGAGCTCGCTCGGACACCGTGATCCTGGTGAACATTCCGGCCAGCCGCGAACGCGTGGTGGCGGTGTCGTTCCCGCGCGACCTCTACATCGACCCGATCAAGTGCGAACCGTGGAATCCGGTGACCGGCGAGTACGGCCCGATCACCGATCCCGAGTCGCCGATGTACGGGATGGACGAGGTCTACACCGAGTACAAGCTGAACTCCGCGTACGCGGTGGGCGGCCCCAAGTGCCTGGTCAAGGTGATCCAGAAGCTGTCCGGCCTGGCGATCACCCGGTTCATGGCCGTCGACTTCGCCGGATTCCAGAAGATGGTCGACGCCCTCGGCGGTGTCGAGGTGTGCACCACCGAACCGCTGGAGGACTACGAGCTCGGCACCATCCTGCCGACCGCCGGCCGCCAAATCGTCGACGGCCGCACCGCGCTCAACTACGTGCGCGCCCGCCAGGTCGTCACCGAGGGCAACGGCGACTACGGCCGCATCAAACGTCAGCAGCTGTTCCTGTCGTCGCTGCTGCGTTCGCTGATCTCCAAAGAGGTGTTCTTCTCGCTGTCCAAGCTGAACAACGTCGTGAACCTGTTCATCGAGGACAGCTACGTCGACAACATGGACACCAAGGACCTGGTCACCCTCGGACAGTCCATCCAGGGCATCTCGGCCGGCCGGATCACCTTCCTGACCGTGCCCACCACCGGGTACTCCGACGAGTGGGGCAACGAGCATCTGCGCGAGGAGGACACCCGCGCCATCTTCGACGCGATCATCAACGACCTGCCGTTGCCCGAGGAGAAGACCGACGACAACACCCCGGTGCCCGGGACCCCGGAGAGCAACGTCCCGCCGCCCACCCAGGACGCGCAGCCGGCCCCTGAGCTGGTCAACACCGTGACGACATATCCGCAGGACATCACCGTCCAGGTGTCGAACTCCACCGACCGCGCCGGGCTGGGTGCGGCCACCGCCCAGCAACTGGAGGCCTACGGCTTCAACGTGACCACGCCCGACGACTATCCGGGTCCGCTGGACAAGACGACGGTGTTCTTCTCGCCGGGCAACGAGGAGGCGGCCGCCACCGTCGCGTCGGCGTTCAACACCCCGGTCATCGAGAAGGTCAGCGGCCTGGGCGATGTGGTCCGCGTGGTGCTCGGCGACGACTTCCAGGCGGTCGGCGCCCCGTTCGTCAGCGGCTCACCGGTCCAGGTGCACGTGGTGCGCGGCACGATGCGCACGTCGACCACCACCCAGCTGCCCGACGACCTCACCATCACCAACGCCGCCGACGCCACCTGCGGATAGGCCGCGATCCGGCTGCCTGCGGTTCACCCCGCGTTCACCGTGTGGTCGTGACCCCGTGTCCGTACCCCCGTAGGCTTGCCTCATGCGTACCGCGTACCACGAACAGCTGGATGCCCTGACCGCCCAGCTCGGCGAGATGTGCGGTCTGGCAGGCGCTGCGATGGAACGCGCGACTCAGGCGTTGCTGCAGGCCGATCTGGAGCTCGCTGAGCAGGTCATCACCGACCACGAGCGGATCGCGGCGATGAGCAGCAAGGCCGAGGAGTCGGCGTTCGTCCTGCTGGCGTTGCAGGCGCCGGTCGCCGGCGATCTGCGCTCGATCGTCGCGGCGATTCAGATCGCCGCCGACGTCGAGCGGATGGGCGCGCTGGCCCTGCACGTCGCCAAGATCGCCCGGCGCCGGCATCCGCAGCATGCGCTGCCCGAGGAGGTCAACGGCTACTTCGCCGAAATGGGCCGGCTGGCGGTCGAACTAGGCAACAGTGCCCAGGAGGTGCTGCTCACCCGAGATCCGGAGAAGGCCGCGCGCATCCACGAAGAGGATGACGCGATGGACGATCTGCACCGCCACCTGTTCACCGTGCTGATGGACAAGGAGTGGAAGCACGGGGTCGCCGCGGCCGTCGACGTCACGCTGCTGGGCCGGTTCTACGAACGGTTCGCCGACCACGCCGTCGAGATCGCCCGCCGCGTCATCTTCCAGGTCACCGGCAAGCATCCCGACGACGAGGATCTGACCACCACGCGCTGATACCCGCGCGGATCAGGGCACGATCCGCACACCGTCGCGGCGGGCGGCCACCAGATCCCGCAGGATCCGGGCCAGCACCTGCAGATCGGCGGCGCTGTAGCGATGCAGGAAGTCGTGCAGACCTCGGGTCATCTCCACGTGCATCTGCGCGTGCGCGTCGGCGAGGAGCCGTCCGTCGGCGGTCAGGCGCAGCTGCACCTCCTTGCGGTTGCCCGGCACCGGGCCGCGCTCCACCAGGCCCGCCTCCACCAGGCGCTGGACGTGTTTGGACACCGTGCCCTTGAGTTGGTTGGTCCTGGCGGCCAGCCCGACGACGCTGACCGGTTCGGCGTCGGCGATGGCGGCCAGCAGGTGCATCGACAGCGTCGGCAGGCTCCGGCTCAAGGGAACGAGCCGGGCCGGTAGCCGCTCGGCGATGAAGTCGCGCTCGGCGTCGGCACCGGCCCCGGCGTCGAACTTCTCGCTGAGCGCGCTGATCAGGTTGTCGATCTCGGAGATCAGCGCGGTCTTGGTTTTCACGGAAACCATCTTGCCAGCCCGGACCGCCGGGTCTATGGTTTCTGTAGAAACTGTTTCCTTAGAAACTTGGGAGTGGAAATGAAGGCCGCCGTCATCGAGGAATGGGACCGCCCGCCCGTCTACACCGACCACCCGGAACCCCAGGCGTCCGGCGGGGCCGTCGTCGCCTCGGTCGAGGCCTCACCGCTGACCAACCTGACCCGCGGTGTCGCGATGGGAAAGCACTACGCCAGCAAGGGGTTCGAACTGCCGGTCATACCCGGGGTGGACGGGGTGGTGCGCCTGCCCGACGGCAGGCGCGTCTACGTCAACATCCTCAGCGCCAAAGGCCTGTTCGCCGAGCGCGCCGCGGTGCACCCGGAGAACGCGACACCGGTCCCCGACGACGTCGACTCGGTGACCGCTGCGGCCCTACCCAATCCCGGTGTGTCCGCGTGGATCTCGCTGGAGCACGCGGCGGCGGTGTCCCCCGGTGACCATGTGCTCGTACTGGGCGCCACCGGGGTGACCGGAGCCACCGCGGTGCAGCTGGCCAAGTCGGTGTTCGGCGCCGGCCGGGTGGTGGCCGCCGGCCGCAACACCGAGCGGCTGGCCTGGCTGCGGTCGGTGGGTGCCGATGAGGCGATCACCCTCGACGAACTCGGCGACCGGGCGAGCGCACTGCACCGGGAGCGCCCGTTCGACGCGGTGCTCGACTACCTGTGGGGACCACCGGCCGAGGCGACGCTCGCCGCCCTGACCTCGCGGGGCGTCTCCGGTTACCATCCGACGCGATTCGTGCAGGTCGGGTCGATGGCGGGCGAGACGGTCGGCCTGTCGGCGGCGGTGTTGCGCAGCTCCGGAATCACCATGCGCGGCGTCGGTCTCGGCAGCGCGCCGCCGGTCGTGACGGCGCGGGCACGCACCGAGGGGCTGCCGCGGATGTTCGCGATGCTGGCAGCCGGTGAGCTGGCGTTGCCGACGAAGGCGGTGCCGCTCGCCGACGTCGAGCAGGTGTGGACGGCGCCCGAGTCGTCGGGCGTCCGGATCGTGGTGACGCCGTAGCTCAGCCGAAACGACCGGAGATGTAGTCCTCGGTGGCTTTCTGCGACGGGTTGGAGAAGATCTTCTCGGTGTCGTCGATCTCGATCAGCCGCCCCGGTTTACCGGTCGCCTCCAGGTTGAAGAACGCGGTCTGATCGCTGACCCGGGCGGCCTGCTGCATGTTGTGGGTCACGATCACGATCGTGAAATCCTTCTTCAACTCGGCGATCAGATCCTCGATCGCCAGTGTGGAGATCGGGTCGAGCGCCGAGCACGGCTCGTCCATCAGCAGCACGTCGGGTTGCACCGCGATCGCCCGTGCGATGCACAGCCGTTGCTGCTGACCGCCCGACAGTCCGCCGCCGGGCTTGTCCAGCCGGTCCTTGACCTCGTTCCACAGGTTCGCGCCCCGCAGCGAGCGCTCGCACACCTCGTCGAGCAGCTTGCGGTTGCGCACGCCCTGCAGCTTCAGGCCGGCCACCACGTTGTCGCGGATAGACATGGTGGGGAACGGATTCGGACGCTGGAACACCATGCCGATGGTCTTGCGCACGCTGACCGGATCCACCCCCGGGGCGTAGATGTCCTCACCGTCGAGCAGCACCGAGCCCTCGACGCGGGCACCCGGGATCACCTCGTGCATGCGGTTGATGGTGCGCAGCACGGTGGACTTGCCGCACCCCGACGGTCCGATGAACGCGGTCACGCAGCGCGGCGGCACGGACAGCGACACGTCGGCGACGGCATGGAACGAGCCGTAGTAGATGTTGAGGTCTTTGAGGTCGAGCCGCTTGGCCATCGGATACTCCTAGAACTTCTTGGGCGCGAAGATTCTGGCCAGCAGCCGCGCCCCGATGTTGATGATCGCGATCAGCAGGATCAGCGTCAGCGCCGCACCCCACAGTCGATCGGTGGGAACGGGATTGGCGCCCGCGCCGGCCGAGGTCTGGTCGTACATCATCCCCGGCAGCGATCCCATGAAGCCGTCGAACATGTTGAAGTTGATCGCCTGCGAGTAGCCGACCAGCACCAGCAGCGGGGCGGTCTCGCCCATCACCCGGGCCAGCGCCAGCATGATGCCGGTGATGATTCCCGACAGCGCGGTCGGCAGCACAATGCGCACAATGGTTTTCCACTTCGGCACGCCCAGCGCGTAGCTGGCCTCGCGCAGGTCCATCGGCACGATGCGCAACATCTCCTCGGTGGCCCGCACGATGACCGGGATCATCAGCAGCACCAGCGACAGCGACACCGCCAGACCGGACCGCGGGAAACCCAGCGTGGCCACCCACAGCGCATAGATGAACAGCGCGGCGACAATCGACGGCACGCCGGTGAGAATGTCGACCATGAAGGTCACCAGCTTGCCCAACCGGGTGCCGGCGCCGTACTCCACCAGGTAGATCGCGACGAAAACACCGATCGGGATGGAGATCACCGCGCACACCAGCCCCTGCAACAGGGTGCCGACGATGGCGTGGTAGGCGCCGCCGCCGGGCTGGAACGCCGTCATCCCGGCCTGCGAGTACCAGAACCAGTCCGCCGACGCGATCACCTTGATGCCCTTGGCGATCACCGAGTACAGCACCCACAGCAGCGGCACCAACGCGATCAGCACCGAGAGGGTCACCAGCACGGCGGCGATGTGGTTGACCGCCCGCCGGCGCAGGCTGATCGGCTGGAACGTGGGGGCCTTGACCGGGCGGTCCAGCGCGGCCGGGGTGGTCGGGGCGCTCACTTGTCGGCCTTTCCGGCGACCACGGCGCGGGCCGCCGAGTTCACCACGAAGGTCAGGATGAACAACACCAGCCCGGCCGCGATGTACGCACCCGCCTTGTACTGGTCGTTGAATTCGTTTGCGGCGGCGGCGATCTTGCTGGCGAAGGTGTAACCACCGTCGAACAGCGACCAGCCGAACGCCGACTGGGTGCCGCGCAGGATGATCAGCAGCGCGATGGTCTCCCCCAGCGCGCGGCCCAGGCCGAGCATCGCCCCGCTGATGTAGCCGGACAACCCGAACGGCAGCACCGTGGTACGCACCACCTCCCACTGGGTGGCGCCCAGTGCGAGTGCGGCCTCGATCTGGCCGCGCGGGGTCTGCGCGAACACCTCGCGGGTCACCGCCGTGATGATCGGGAGGATCATGACCGCGAGCACGATGCCGGCGGTGAAGATGGTGCCGCCGCCGGCGACCGAGGCGGTGCCGGTTCGGAACAGGAAGATCCAGCCCAGGTTCTCGTTGAGCCACAACGCGATCGGCTTGAGCGCCGGTGCCAGCACGTACAGGCCCCACACGCCGTAGATGATCGACGGAACGGCGGCCAGCAGATCGACCATGTACGCCAGTGGACCGGCGACCCGGCGCGGCGCGTACTGGGTCAGATAGATCGCGATGCCCAGCGCCACCGGCATCGCCAGCACCAGCGCGAACACCGACACGAACACGGTGACCTGCAGCAGGTCGAGGATGCCGAAATGCATCGCCGAGGTGTCGGTGGTGATCCAGTTGCCGCCGTAGGTGAAGAAGTTCTCCTCGTTGCGGGCCAGTGCCGGAATCGCCCGCCACAGCAGGAACAACCCGATCGCGCAGATCAGCACGATGATCGACACCCCGGCGCCGGTAGAGGCCAGCCGGAAGACCCGGTCACCCAGCCGCTCCTTGGCATTGCGCGACGGGTTGAGCGCTACCGGTGGCGGTTCGGGAAACGGTTGCGCCAGCGCCGCACCGGAACCGGCTTCGGTCGGATCAGGGATTGGGTCAGGGATTGTCACTTCGAGCCTATCGGTCATCGGTCGTCCCGCTATCCATCCTCACCGTATTGCCGATCGTGCGCGGTGTATCTAGGCAATTGCGTCGATGGACTTCAGCAACCGTTCCTTGAACCGGTCCGGCAGCGGTACGTAGCCGGCGGCCGACAGGTTGGCCTGGCCCTGGTTCGCGGCGACCGTGAGGAACGACTTGACCGCCGCGGCGGTGTCGGGGTCGTACCCCGCCGAACACACGATCTCGTAGGTGGCCAGCACCAGCGGGTAGGTCCCGGGTTCCTTGGTCGCGTACAGCGAGTTCAGGTCCAACACCAGGTCGTTGCCCTCGCCGGCGAACGCGGCCTGATCGATCGCGTTGCCCACGGACTCGTCGGTGAGCGCCACCGGGCCCGCGCCGCTGTCGATCCGCGCGTAGGGCACCCCGCCCTGGTCGGCGAAGCCCTTCTCCACGTATCCGATCGCGCCGGCGGTGGACTGCACGGCCTGCACCACCCCGGCCGACTTGGGTGCACCCTCACCGGCGCCGCCCTGGAACTCGCTGCCGTCGCCCCTGGTCCAGGCCTGCGGGGCGGCCGCGGACAGGTACTTCTGGAAGTTGTCGGTGGTCCCGGAGGAATCCGAGCGGTAGATCGGGGTGATCTTGATGTCGGGCAGCTCGGTGCCGGGATTGACCGCGGCGATCGCCGGGTCGTTCCAGGTGGTGATCCGGCCGGAGAAGATGCGGGCCAACAGTTCGGGGGTGAGGACCAGGTCGTCGACGCCCTCGAGGTTGTAGACCAGCGCGACCGGGCCGAACACCAGCGGCAGGTTCCAGGCCGGGTTACCGCCGCAGCGCTGCGCGGCCGCGGCGACCTGCGCACCGCTCAGCGGCGAGTCCGAGCCGGCGATGTCGACCTGGTTGCTGACGAACTGGTCCCGGCCAGCACCCGAACCGGTCGGGTTGTAGGACAGGTTCTTGTTCGGGCAGACCTGTCGCCATACCCGGTTGAACTCCGCGATCGCGTTCTGCTGGGCCGTTGAGCCCTCGGCGGTGAGCGAGTTCTTGCCGGCACAGGCGGCCGGATCGGCGGCGCCGGCCGCGGTGGTCGCGCCGGGGACGTTGTCGCTGCCGCATGCCGACAGGGTCAGAGCGACGAGCGCGGACATGGCGGCGAACACCGCCCGTGACCTGCCCGCGTCCGGGTTGCTGCTGTTGCGCCTCACGTAACCCACTTTCGCGTTGACGGCCGAAATCCCTTCGGCAACGTATGCGGCGGTGGTGGCCGGTTTTCGGATGGCAGGTAAACGGACGGTGAACAGCTGCGGTTGAGTCAGGCCCCGGGGTGATTCGCGCCCGTTGTCGGTTCGCTGCGGGCCGCGGACCCGGCGTAGGCCACATCGGCGGCGACCACCTCGAAGCCGAGCCGCCGGTAGGTCTTCACCGCCGCGGTGTTGTCGGCCTCGACGTAGAGCATCACCTCGGGATGTGAGCTTGCCGACAGTCTCTCGGCGAGGTGGTGCAAACCGATCAGGGTGAGCACCCCGCCGAGGCCCCTGCCCTGGGCGGCCGGGTCGACCCCGACGACGTAGACCTCGCCGAGATCGGGGTTGTGCACCTTCGTCCAGTGGAAGCCCAGCAGGGCGCCGGTGGTCTCGTCCCGCGCCAGAAACAGCCCGGCCGGGTCGAACCAGGCCGACCCGCGGCGCTCGGCCAGATCGTCAGCCGTCCAGCCGCCCTGTTCCGGATGCCAGGCGAAGGCGGCGTTGTTCACCCGCAGCAGCTCGGCGTCGTCGTCGGGCCCGCGGTAGGTGTCGATGCGCACCCCGGCGGGCACCTGCACCGCGGGCAGGTCGGTCAGCGGGCGGCGCATCTGCAGCAGTTCGCGCACCGGGACCAGGCCCAGCGCGGCGGCGGTGGCACGGGCCGGCCCGAGGTTGCCGTGCGCCCAGATCCGGGTGTCCGCACCGCCCTCGGACAGGCCCGACCGGGCCAGTTGCGCGCCGATGCCGCGACGGCGGGCCCGCGGGTGCACCACCAGCTCGGCCATCGGCGGGTCGGCGGCCGGCGCGAGGTTGAGGTAACCGACGACCGCGCCCCCGTCGACGGCGAGCAGGTGACGGGTGCGGTCATGGGCAAGCTCGCGCAGCACCTGCTCCCCCACCGGGGCGACCCCGTCGGCGGCGGTGGCCGCGTCGATGAGCGCACGCATGTCGAGCTGCTCGGTGTCGGACAGCCGGCGGCGCCAGACGAACTCCGTCACTGGCGCAGCAACGGGTCGGCGAACTGGTCCGGCAACTGCTCGGGCACCGCGTCGAAGTCACCCGGGCCGGGCTCGTCGTCGCCCGCCTCCCCGGCCGGTGCCGGGGTGCGGTTGCGCGCCGGTCGGACGGCCTTGTAGCCGACGTTGCGCACGGTGCCGATGAGCGACTCGTACTCGGGACCGAGTTTGGCGCGCAGACGCCGCACATGGACGTCGACGGTGCGGGTGCCGCCGAAGAAGTCGTACCCCCATACCTCCTGGAGCAGTTGGGCCCGGGTGAACACCCGGCCCGCGTGCTGGGCGAGGTACTTGAGCAGCTCGAACTCCTTGTAGGTCAGATCCAGCGGGCGCCCGCGCAGACGGGCGGTGTAGGTGCCCTCGTCGATCACCAGGTCGCCCAGTGTGATCTTGCCGACATTCTCCTGATTCGCCACCCCGCCGCGACGGCCGACCAGCAGCCGCAGCCGGGCGTCGATCTCGGCCGGGCCGGTGGTGGGCAGCAGGATCTCGTCGAGATTCCAGTCCACATTGACCGCGACCAGGCCGCCTTCGTTGACGACGGCCACCACCGGCACCGATGACCCGGTAGTGGCCAGCAGCCGGCACAGGCCGCGGGCGGCGGCCAGATCGGAGCGCGCGTCGACGATCGCGACATCCGCCGCGCCGGCCTCCAACAGCGACGACACCTCGGTCGGGGCGGTGCGCACGTTGTGTGGGAGCAGCGACAGCGATGGCAGGACGGATTCGGGATGCGGATCGGCGGTCAGTAGCAGTAGATCCAACTGGCCCTCCAGCAGCCGTCGGGACCTCGCCTTGACAACGCTGTCGGACGGTGACTTCCCAGTTTCTTGTCTGACATACAGCCGTTACCCGGCCGTTAGACATCTAACGATAGCGCGCGGACCCCCGATCATCTGCACGAAGCCGGAACCGGGGACCGGGTAGGCAACAATGTCCGGGTGCGAAAGCTGCTGATCGGGGCGCTGGCGACGGTCGCCGCGGTGGTGGTCGCGGCGGTGGGGACCGATTTCGGTGCGGCCATCTACGCCGAATACCGGCTGGCCAGGAGCCTGCGGACGGCGGCGCACCTGGAGTGGGACCCGTCGGCGGCGATTCTGGGTTTTCCGTTCCTCACGCAGGCCGCCGACCACCGGTACGACGAGGTGGAACTGCGCGCCTACGGCGTGAACCACCCGGAGGTCGGCAAGGTGTCGCTGGAGGCGACCCTGCACGACATCGACCTCGGCGACTCGTGGCTGATCGAGCCGGACACGGTGCTCGCGGTCGGCAAGGCGGAAAGCCGCATCATCATCGACTCCACCCACATCGGCCGGTACATGGGCATCCCCGACCTGCTGGTGGAGGCCCCGACTCGGGAGAGCAACGACGCCACCGGCGGCACCACCGAATCGGGGATCTCCAGCCCGCAGGGGGTGGTGCTCACCGGCACCCCGACCGCGGCCGGGTTCGACAAGCGGGTCAGCATCGCCGTCGACCTCACGCTCACCGGCCCCGATCAGACCACGCTGGTGGTGACCCCGACCGAGGTGCTCACCGGCCCCGGCACCGCCGACGAACCGGTTCCCGAGGACAAGAAGGCCGAGGTCCTGGCGGCGTTCGCCACCCGCTTGCCCGGCCAGAAGCTGCCGTTCGGGCTGGCGCCGACGGCGCGCGGCGCCCGCGGGTCCGACATCATCATCGAAGGCATCGCCGAGGACATAACCATCGAGCTGAATCGGTTCAATCTGTCATGAACTCGTCCTGGCTGTCATGAACTCGTCCTGGAGCGCCGCGATCGCCGTCCTCATCGTGGCGGTGGGGCTCACCCTGGCCATCGGGCGGCTGCTGCGGGTGCGGGCCGGGCTGCTGCGCGGCGCCGAGGCGGCGCAGAACGTGGACACCAGCGACCTGGGCCTGTCGACCACCGGGCCGACCATCGTCCGGTTCACCGCGCCCTGGTGCGGCCCTTGTGCGGCGGTGCGCCGGGTGGTCACCGAGGTCTGCGCCGAACTGGGCGGGGTGGCCCAGCTGGAGATCGACATCGAAGCCAAACCCGAACTGGCACGACGGTTTTCGGTACTGTCCCTGCCGACGACGCTCGTTTTCGACGCCGCCGGCAAGCCCCGGTTCCGCACCCACGGGGTGCCGAAGGCCGCCGAGCTGAAGGCGGCGGTGGGACCGCTGTTGGCCTGATCCAGGCCCTATTGGGTAAGCTGTCGGCGTGTCCACCCGCCTTGAGCCGATGCTCACGAAGCGCCGCGCAGTCGATCTGTGCCGCGTTGCGGGTTCCTGCTGTTGTTGTTGCTGTAGCTGCTGAGTAGCCGCGCCGTCGCGTCGCGCTCAGGAGATTCGGAAATCGGGTCCGAGGTCTCCATCCAGCCCAGCCCAAGTCGAACAACGCAGGAGCACATCCATGTCGAACCCCATCAACACCCCCGCCGCAACCAAGACCACACCGGGGCAGGTGGACGTCCGCGGTCCGCGGTTCACCGCCTGGGTCACCTCCGGGGTGCTGGCGGGGGTCCTGCTGGCGTCGGCGATCAGTTCCGCCCTGGCGGCGGTGCTGCTGGGCCTGCAGGCGGCGGTGTTCGCGGTCGGCGCCTGGGGCGGGCCGCGGCGCCACCCCTACGGGTGGGTGTTCCGCCGGTTGGTGAGTCCGCGACTCGGCCCGGTCACCGCCACCGAACCGGTGCCACCGTTGAAGTTCGCCCAGCTGGTGGGCCTGGTCTTCGCGGTGGTCGGCACGGCCGGGTTCGCGGCGGGCATCCCCGGGCTCGGCCTTGCCGCGACCGGTCTGGCACTGGTGGCGGCATTGCTCAACGCGGCCTTCGGCATCTGCCTGGGCTGTCAGCTCCATCCGTTGGTCGCGCGGTTACGTCCCGGCGTTTCCGCGGACCCGCTAGTCGCCAGTTAACCCTCGATCACCAAGTAAGCGAAAGGATTTCATCGATGGCACGCTCCGATGTCCTGGTCTCAGCGGACTGGGCCGAGAGCAATCTCAATGCCCCCAACACGGTTTTCGTCGAGGTCGACGAGGACACCTCGGCCTACGACAACGGGCACATTCCCGGCGCTGTCAAGCTGGACTGGAAGAAGGACCTGCAGGATCCGGTGCGCCGCGATTTCGTTGACCAGCAGCAGTTCTCGAAGCTGCTCTCCGAACGCGGCATCTCCAACGACGACACCGTGATCCTCTACGGCGGCAACAACAACTGGTTCGCCGCCTACGCCTACTGGTACTTCAAGTACTACGGCCACCAGAACGTCAAGCTGCTCGACGGTGGCCGCAAGAAGTGGGAACTCGACGGGCGCCCGCTCAGCAAGGATGTGCCGAACCGCCCCGCCACCACCTACGTCGCCAAGGATCCCGACAACAGCATCCGGGCGTTCCGCGACGAGGTGATCGACGCGATCGGCAAGAAGAACCTGGTCGACGTGCGCTCCCCCGACGAGTTCTCCGGAAAGATCCTCGCCCCGGCCCACCTGCCGCAGGAGCAGAGCCAGCGTCCCGGCCACATCCCCGGCGCGATCAACGTGCCGTGGAGCAAGGCCGCCAACGAGGACGGCACCTTCAAGTCCAATGAGGAGCTGGAGAAGATCTACTCCGAGGCGGGCCTGGACGGCAACAAGGAGACCATCGCTTACTGCCGCATCGGTGAGCGCTCGTCGCACACCTGGTTCGTGCTGCAGGAGCTGTTGGGACACAAGAACGTCAAGAACTACGACGGTAGTTGGACGGAATACGGCTCCCTGGTGGGGGCCCCGATCGAGTTGGGAAGTTGATTATGTGCTCTGCGCCTAAGCAAGGACTGACGTTGCCCGCCAGCGTCGACCTAGAGAAGGAGACGGTCATCACCGGCCGGGTCATCGACAGCTCGGGCCAGGCCGTCGGCGGTGCGTTCGTGCGCCTGCTGGACGAGTCGGACGAGTTCACCGCCGAGGTGGTCGCCTCGGCCACCGGTGACTTCCGGTTCTTCGCCGCTCCGGGCACCTGGAAGGTGCGCGCGCTGTCGAAGGTCGGCAACGGCGATGCCGTGGTCGCCCCGACCGGTGCGGGCATCCACGAGGTCGACGTCAAGGTCGCCTAGTCAGCACCTCTGTCAGAAGGCCGGTCTCGCGCGGCGGGGCCGGCCTTCTGCTGTCCGGGCCCCAGGCGGCTCCGCCACTTCTGTCCGTGGTCGGCTCCGCCACTTCTGCCCGTGGTCGGCTCCGCCACTTCTGCCCGTGGTCGGCTCCGCCACTTCTGCCCGTGGTCGGCTCCGCCACTTCTGCCCGTGGTCGGCTCCGCCGACGTGAGCGGCGTCACCCACCCATCGCCGACTAGACTTGTCGCCGTGGTCCTGTTCTTCGAGATTCTGCTGGTCGCCGCCGTGGTGGTGATCACCTGGTTCGCGCTGTACACGCTGTACCGGTTGATCACCGACGAGTCGTGACCTCCGGCGACGAGGCAATCGCCGCCGCGGCTGAACGCGCCAAGGTGACCGCGGCGCGCAACATTCCGGTCTTCGACGACCTTCCGGCGCCCGCCGACACCGCGAATCTGCGGCAGGGCGCGAACTTCAACGACGCTCTGCTGGCGCTGCTGCCGCTGGTCGGCGTGTGGCGCGGTGAGGGCGAAGGTCGCGACGCCGGCGGGGACTACCGGTTCGGTCAGCAGATCGTGGTCAGCCACGACGGCGGTGACTACCTGATCTGGGAAGCCCGCTCCTGGCGGCTCACCGAATCGGGCGACTACGGGGGCCACGCGCTGCGCGAGTCGGGGTTCTGGCGGTTCGTCCACGATCCGGCCGACCCGTCGGAATCGCAGGCGATCGAGCTGATGCTGGCGCATTCGGCCGGCTACGTGGAGTTGTTCTACGGCCGGCCGCGCACCCAGACCTCGTGGGAGCTGGCCACCGACGCGCTGGCGCGCAGCAAGTCCGGCTCACTGGTCGGCGGTGCCCGCCGCCTCTACGGCATCGTCGAGGGCGGCGACCTGGCCTATGTCGAGGAACGCGTGGACGCCGACGGCAGGCTGGTACCGCACATCTCGGCACGGCTGTCGAGGTACGTGGGTTGATGCGCGCACGGTGGGCGTCGGCGGGCGCGCTGGCCCTGGCCGTGGCGCTGCTGTCCGGCTGCGGCTCCACGCCCGAGCCGACCCCACAGCCGTCCGACGAGCCCACCCCCACCCAGCACGGTTCGTACGCACAGTGCCTGCGTGAACACGGGGTTCCCGCTCCGGCCGGGCCGGTCACCGGACCACCGCCGGGCGTCGCCCCGGAGACCTGGAAGCAGGCCATGGCCGACTGCGCCTCCCTGGCGCCCGGGCCGGTCGAGTAGGCCCCGGGTTCCCGAACAGCCCCATTCGCATTCCCCCGGACATGGAGCGGCCCCCGAGCCGTAGTTCCTGGATGGACAAGACCGAGGGGCTCGGGGGCCGGGTGGCTGCGGGGGATTCGCCGGCGCGCGCAGGCGGAGGACCGTCCCCTGGCGCTGCTAGCTCGCAGCCACCTCACAAGTCCATGAGTCGATCAATTTGTCGGACCACCTCCTTCCCTGTGTACGAGCGACCGTACTCGCACCCCGGTGGGCCGACAACCGATTTTCCCGCCGCCGGTTACCGGTCGCTGACCACCGCGGCGTCGACGAGCCCGGCGATCTCGTCGGCGAGGCGCGCAGCCGGCAGCCGCCGCCCGTCGAGGGTGTGCACCCGCGCCGCCAGCGTGATGCTCGAGACCAGCCAAACGCCTTGGGCAGCAAACAGATCCTCGACCCTCAGCGCGCGGCAGTCGCAGACGTAGCCCTTGTTGCGGGCCACCTCGAACAGCGCCTGCTGCGTGGTGCCCCGCAGGATCGGATACGACAGCGGCGGCGTCAACAGCGTAGGGTCGCCGTCGACTTCGGTGAGGATCACCACCGTGGAACGCGGCCCCTCGAGCACGAACCCGTCGGAGCCGACGAAGATCACGTCCTGGGCGCCATGGCGTTCGGCGTGCCGCAGCGCAGCCATGTTGATCGCGTAGGACAGCGTCTTGGCGCCGGCCAGCAGCCAGGGCAGGTCGCTGGTGCCCTGGGCCGGCAGGCCGCGCGGCAGCGTCAGGGCCGCCACCCCGTTGCGGCGGGCGTCGGCCACCCGGGCCGGCAGCGGGCCGATGGTGGCGAACGCCGTCGGCGCCGAACCGCTTTCCCGGCCCCGGCTGTACACCAGGCGCAGCACACCCTCGCCACCGGCCCGCGCGTTCCACGCCGCCACCGCGGTCGCGACCGCGCTGCGCCAGCGCGGCAGGTCCGGGGCGGGCAGATCGGTCAGCTCGGCCGAGTGGGTCAGCCGATTCAGGTGTGCCTCGAGCAGACACGGCCGCCCGTCACGGATCAACAACGTCTCGAAGATGCCGTCGCCGCGGACGGCGGCCAGGTCATCGGCGTGCAGCAGCGGCTGCGCGGGATCGTGCAGTTCGCCGTCGAGGGTGACGACGACGCCTGGTTCGGTCATGGACCCTCAGCGTAGCGGCGGCGCGGCCGGGCGCCCCCGCCGAGGCCGTCCGTAGAGTTGGGTTATGTCAGCAGTGCCCGCACCCGATACCGGACCCGACGCCGGCGCCGTCTGGCACTACGGGGATCCGCTGGGCGAGCAGCGGTCCGCCCTCGACGGCGTCGTGGTCGTCGACCGATCCCACCGCGCCGTGCTCACCCTCACCGGCGCCGACCGCAGGACCTGGCTGCACAGCCTGACCACCCAGCACGTCAGCGAGCTCCCCGACGGCGCGGTGACCGAGAACCTCAGCCTCGACAGCCAGGGCCGGGTGGAGGACCACTGGCTGCAGACCGAGCTCGGCGAGGTCACCTACCTCGACACCGAGCCGTGGCGCGGCGAACCGCTGGCGGGGTATCTGCGCAGGATGGTGTTCTGGTCCGACGTGACCGTCGAGGCCCCCGCGCTGGCGGTGTTGTCGCTGCTCGGGCCCGAGGTCGACACGCCCCCGATGCGCGCGGCGCTCGGCGTCGACGCGCTGCCGGCCGCGGCGACGGCCGTACCGCTGCCCGGCGGGGTGCTGGTGCGGCGCAACCCCGCCCGCACCATCGGCGTGGACCTGCTGGTGCCGGCGGCCGACCGCGAATCCTGGTTCGACCGGCTCGTGGCCGCCGGCGCGCGCCCGGCCGGGTTGTGGGCCTATGAGGCGATGCGGGTGGCGGCCCGCTGGCCCCGGCTCGGGGTGGACACCGACGAGCGGACCATCCCGCACGAGGTGGGCTGGATCGGCGGCCCCGGGCAGGGTGCGGTGCACCTGGACAAGGGCTGCTACCGCGGGCAGGAGACCGTCGCCCGGGTGCACAACCTGGGCCGGCCGCCGCGGATGCTGGTGCTGCTGCACCTCGACGGCGGCGCCGACCGGCCCGCGGCCGGGGATCCGGTGCTGGCCGGGGGGCGGCCCGTCGGCCGGCTCGGCACCGTGGTCGACCACGTCGAGCAGGGCCCGATCGCGCTGGCTCTGCTCAAGCGGGGGCTGCCTGCCGACACCGAGTTGGCAACCGGCGGCGAGCACGCGGTGCCGGCGGCCGTCGACCCGGACTCGTTGCCACCGCCGGATGCCCCCGGGGCGGGTCGGCGCGCGGTGGAGCAACTGCGGGGCGGCCACGCCTGATGGCCCTGTCAGCAGCACTCGGCCGGGCACGGTATCCTGTCTGCAGGACGAAGGAAAAGACACTGAGGATCGGAGCCGCCTAGGAATTGGGCCGCTCCGTTATTGCGCGAGGGGGTCCCCCCATGGGCCGCGGCCGGGCAAAGGCAAAGCAGACCAAGGTTGCTCGTGAGCTCAAGTACAGCTCACCGCAGACGGACTTCGAGCGGCTTCAACGGGAGCTGTCCGGTGCCGCCAACAAAGGCGATGTGAACGGCTCCGACGACAACGAAGACCGCTGGGACGACGAGGACTACTGGCGCCGCTGACGCGCCCACAACGACCCGCGCCGTTTGACGCGCACCCACCACAGCGCACCGAGCGGCGCGGGTCGCTTGTGACGGGCTCGCTCAGAAGCGCGGGTGCTGTCCGACCAGCCGGGCGCGGGGTGCGTCCTTCCCACCTTTGGTGATGGAACCGAGCACCCAGCAGTCCAGGTGCCGGGCGGTCAGCACGGCGAGCGCGCGGTCGGTGTCCTCGGGTGCGACGACGGCGACCATGCCGACACCCATGTTGAACGTGCGCTCCATCTCCGCGCGCTCGACGCGCCCGCGGTGCGCGATCATCCCGAACACCGGTGCCGGCGTCCAGGTTCCGCGATCGATCTCGGCGGTCAGGCCGTGCGGGATCACGCGTTCCAGGTTGCCGACCAACCCGCCGCCGGTGACGTGGCAGAAGGTGCGCACCTGGGTTTCGGCGGCCAGCGCCAGACAGTCCTTGGCGTAGATGCGGGTCGGCTCGAGCAGTTCCTCGCCGAGCGTGCGCCCGAACTCCTCGACGTAGCCCGCGAGGTTCATCCGGTCGATCTCCAGCAGCACCTTGCGGGCCAGCGAGTAGCCGTTGGAGTGCAGGCCGGTGGAGGCCATGCCGATCAGCACGTCGCCGGGCTTGACCCGGTCCGGTCCGAGCACGTCGTCGGCTTCGACGACGCCGACGCCGGTGGCCGACAGGTCGTAGTGGTCCGGTGCCATCAACCCGGGGTGTTCGGCGATCTCGCCGCCCAGCAGCGCGCAGCCGGCCTGCACACAGCCCTCGGCGATGCCCGAGACCAGTTCGGAGATCCGCTCGGGCACGGTGCGCCCGACCGCGATGTAGTCCTGCAGGAACAGCGGCTCGGCCCCGCAGACGACGAGGTCGTCGACCACCATCGCGACCAGGTCGATCCCGACGGTGTCGTGCTTGTCCATCGCCTGCGCTACCGCGAGTTTGGTGCCGACGCCGTCGGTGGACGACGCCAGCACCGGTTCCCGGTAGTTTCGCAGCGCGAACAGCCCGGCGAACCCGCCGAGGCCGCCGCGGACCTCAGGTCGGCTGGTCTTCTCGGCTAGGGGTTTGAGGAGTTCGACGGCGCGGTCTCCGGCTTCGATGTCGACTCCGGCCGCCGCATAGGAAATGCCGCCAGATTCGGCGCGTTCGGTCATCGCGATAAAGGCTACCGTTGGCGTCCTCGCCGGGCGAACCGGTTTCCCGGGTTGCCGCCGGTACCCGAGCGTTCCCGCCGGAGTTCTGCGGTGCGGGACACGGGGCACCGCCGACTGTGCGACCGTTTACGGACATGACAATTACTCGCCGGGCAGTGGGGCGCTCCTGGCGGCGGCAGTGCCCGACCCCGGTTGCGGGTTTGCCTGGCCGCTAAACCGGCGATCCTGCGGAGGTGCCCGACACGATCCGCTGCCTGGTGACCGGGGCAACCGGTTACATCGGCGGCCGACTCATCCCCGCACTGCTGGACCGAGGACTGTCGGTGCGCGCCCTGGCCCGCACCCCCGCCAAGCTGGACGGCGCGCCGTGGCGCGACTGGGTCGAGGTGGCCCGGGGCGACCTCGCCGACCCGGACTCGCTGCGCGCCGCGTTCGACGGCGTCGACGTCGTCTACTACCTGGTGCACTCGATGGGCGGCTCCGACGACTTCGTCACCGAGGAGGCCCGCTCGGCGCGCAACGTGGTGGCCGCGGCGCGCGACGCCGGGGTCGACCGCATCGTGTATCTGGGTGGCCTGCACCCGTCGGGCGTCACGCTGTCGCCGCATCTGCGCTCGCGCGCCGCGGTCGGCGACATCCTGATCGGCTCCGGCATCGAGACCGTGGTGCTGCAGGCCGGGATCGTGATCGGCTCCGGTTCGGCCTCGTTCGAGATGATCCGGCACCTGACCAACCGGTTGCCGGCGATGACGACCCCGAAGTGGGTGCACAACCGGATCCAGCCGATCGCGATCGACGACGCGCTGTACTACCTCGTCGAGGCGGCCACCGCGCCGGTGCCGGCGTCGCGCGCCTGGGACATCGGCGGGCCGGATGTGTTCGAGTACGGCGAGGCCATGCAGATCTATGCCGAGGTGGCCGGGCTGCGGCGCCGGTTGATCGTGGTATTGCCTTGGCTCACACCGACAATCGCGAGTTGGTGGATCGGGTTGGTGACGCCGATGCCCCCGGGGCTGGCCCGTCCGCTGATCGAGTCGCTGGAGTGCGATGCGGTGATGGGCGACCACGACATCGACTCGGTGATCCCGCCGCCGCGCGGCGGGCCGACCGGCTACCGCGACGCGGTCGCGGCGGCGCTGCGGCGGGGTCCGCTGCCCAGTGATCCGCAGTGGGCGCACGTGGGCCGGTAGCCGGCCCGGTTCAGGGACGGCGCAGCGCCGAGACGTTGTCGTTCTCGGCCTGTACCGGCATCCCGGTCCGCGCCGCGGAGGCCAGCATGTGCTCGATGACGTTCTTGCCCAGCGCGGTCTCGCCCGGCAGTTCGATCGGGTAGTTGCCGTCGAAGCAGGCCATGCACAGCCGGGAGGCCGGCTGCTCGGTGGCCGCGATCATGCCCTGCTGGCTCAGGTAGGCCAGGGTGTCGGCGCCGATCGCGTGGCGCACCGCCTCGACCATCTCGCTGCCGTCCTCCACCGCGTTGGCGATGAGCTCGGCCGGCGTGGCGAAGTCGATGCCGTAGAAGCACGGCCACTTCACCGGCGGGGAGGCGATGCGCACATGCACCTCGACCGCGCCGGCCTCGCGCAGCATCCGTACCAGCGCGCGCTGGGTGTTGCCGCGGACGATCGAGTCGTCGACGACGATCAGCCGCTTGCCCCGGATGACCTCCTTGAGCGGGTTGAGCTTCAGCCGGATGCCGAGCTGACGGATGGTCTGCGACGGCTGGATGAAGGTGCGTCCGACGTAGGAGTTCTTGGTCAGGCCCTGACCGAACGGGATGCCCGACTCCTGTGCGTAGCCGACCGCCGCGGGGGTGCCGGACTCCGGCACGCCGATCACCAGGTCGGCGTCGACCGGCTTCTCCCGCGCCAGCTGGCGGCCGATGTCGACGCGCGCCTTGTGCACCGAACGGCCGGCGATCACGCTGTCCGGCCGCGCCAGGTACACGTACTCGAAGACGCAGCCCTTGGGGTTCGGGTTGGCGAACCGGGTGGAACGCACCCCGTCGGCGTCGATGGCCAACAGCTCCCCGGGCTCGATGTCCCGGACGAACGAGGCGCCGACGATGTCGAGCGCGGCGGTCTCCGACGCCACCACCCAGCCGCGGTCCAGCCGGCCCAGCGACAACGGCCGCACCCCGTACGGGTCGCGGGCGGCGTAGAGCGTGTTCTCGTCCATGAAGGTCAGGCAGAACGCGCCGCGCACCGTCGGCAACAGTTCCAGCGCGGCCCGCTCGACGGTCGAGTCGGCCGCGCCGTGCGCCAGCAGCGCGCCCAGGATGTCGGAGTCGGTGGTGGCCGCCCGGCCGTTGCGGACGTCGATCAGCCCCATCTCCCGGGCCCGGGCGGCCAGTTCGGCGGTGTTGACCAGGTTGCCGTTGTGGCCCAGCGCCACCCCGGTGCCCGCCGAGGTGTTGCGGAACACCGGCTGGGCGTTCTCCCAGGTGGTGGAGCCGGTGGTGGAGTAGCGGCAGTGGCCGATCGCGACATGACCGTGCATGGCGGCCAGCGTCGGCTCGTCGAACACCTGGCTGACCAGCCCCAGATCCTTGAACACCAGCACCTGGGAGCCGTCGCCGACCGCGATGCCCGCAGCTTCCTGTCCCCGGTGTTGCAGGGCGTAGAGCCCGTAGTAGGTGAGTTTGGCGACCTCTTCACCCGGCGCCCAGACGCCGAATACGCCACATTCTTCACGGGGTTCTGGATCGGGCTGCGGGCCGGTCACGATAGGGCTACTCCCAGGGACGGTGGGTAGACGCCTTCAGTCTACGGTCCACCTGCGCCGATGACCGAACCTCGCCGCGATTGCCCGCCACTGCCGGTCCGGTACCGGCCGCGGGCGTCCGAGACCGACCCGGCTGTCGGTATCGGCGCAGGTCAGAGCGTATTCACCGAACAGCCGCGGCGATGTCGGCGTCCGCTCGGACGGCCTCGGCCACGGCCGGGACACCTCGAGGGGTGTGGCGAACTTAACCGAAGTTATGGGCTTGGGTGTCCAGCGGCACCAGCGGCAGCCAGTTCGCCACCTCCCCGGCCCGCGCTCCGGACAGCCGCAGCGCCCCGCCGGCGGCCGCGTCGTCGACGCTGAGCAGGCCGGTGGCCAGCAGCAACCAGGTCCGCGGATCGGTCTCGACCACGTTCGGCGGATTGCCGCGCCGGTGCACCGGTCCCGAAATGCATTGCACCGCAACGAACGGCGGTATCCGGACCTCGACGCTCGAGCCGGGTGCGGCGGCGGCGAGGGTGCGGGCGGTCAGCCGCACCGCCTCGGCCAGCTCGGAGCGGTCCGGATCCGGCGCGGTGTCGTCCCGCAACCAGCCCGCGAGCGCCAGCACCGCGGCGCGGGTCTTCCCCGGATCAGCAGTACGACGGGTGGCCATTCCTCTAGGGTCTCAAAGTGTCTGTCGACCGCCACGATCCGCCGTACCGGCCGGCCGGGGTGGCGCTGCTGCTGGTCGCGGTCGTCGCGGCCGGACTGCTCTACGGCCAGTTCCGCGGCAGCTTCGCCGACACCGCCGAGGTGACGGTGCAGGCCTCCCGCGCAGGGCTGGTGGTGGAACCGGGCGCCAAGGTCACCTACCACGGGGTGGAGATCGGCCGGGTCGGCCGGATCCGCCACGCCGACACCGCCGCCGGACCGGCCGCCGAACTCGATCTGCAGATCACCCGCCGCTACCTGGAGACGATCCCGGCCAACGTCACCGCCGAGATCCGCGCCACCACCGTGTTCGGCAACAAGTACATCTCCCTCGATGCGCCGGAGAACCCGTTGCCCGAGCGGCTTTCCAACGGCGCGGTGTTGACCGCGGGCGCGACCACGACCGAGTTCAACACGGTCTTCGAGACCATCACCGCGATCGCCGAACGGATCGACCCGATCAAACTCAACCAGACGCTGAGCGCCACCGCGCAGGCGCTGACCGGCCTGGGTGCCCGCTTCGGCGCGTCGCTTGCCCACGGCAACGCCGTCCTCGACGACCTCAACGCGCGAATGCCATTGCTGAACAACGATATTCGCCTACTGGCGGATCTCGCCGCGGTGTACCGCGCGGCGTCGCCGCAGCTGTGGGACGGGCTGGAATCCGCGGCCACCACCGCCGCCACCGTCAACGAGCGGCGCGCCGGACTGGATTCCGCACTGCTGGCGGCGGTCGGCTTCGGCGGCGCGGCATCGGTGTTCGAGCGGGCCGGCCCGTATTTCCTGCGGGGTGCCGCCGATCTGGTGCCGACGACCCGACTGCTCGACGACTACCGGGGCATGATCTTCTGCACCATCCGCAACTTCAACGAGATCGAAGAGGTGGTGGCCCGCACCCTCGGCGGCAACGGATACTCGCTGTCGACCTCGTCGGGCACCATCGCCGGCGGCGGCAACCCCTACATCTATCCGGACAACCTGCCCCGGGTGAACGCCCGCGGCGGACCGGGGGGCCGGCCGGGCTGCTGGCAGAAGGTCACCCGCGAGCTGTGGCCCGCCCCGTACCTGGTGATGGACACCGGCGCCAGCATCGCACCGTACAACCACCTCGAGATCGGTCAACCCATGCTGGTCGACTACGTGTGGGGCCGCCAGCTCGGCGAGTACACGATCAATCCGTGACACGCCCGCGCTGCACGATCAGGGCCGCCACCGCACCGGCCTCGTTGACCGCCAGGTGCGCGAGCATGGGCGCGACGATGCTGCCGGAGCGGTCGTAGAGCCAGCCGAACACCCAGCCCGCCAGCCCGGTGACCAGCACCGTGGGCAGCAACGGTTCGCCGGCCCGCCGCGCGTCGGCGAGGTGCGACAGGCCGAACGACACCGCCTGCAGCAGCCGGCCGGCCGTCCGGCCGAACCCGCTCGTCGCGGCGGTGCCCAACACCCCGCGGTAGGCGGTCTCCTCGGCGAACACGGTCCCGAGCGGGATGCCCACCAACAACCAGCGCGCCGCCGACGGGGGCAGCTCCCGGTCGGCCATCGCCAGCCGCACCCGCCCGTGCGTGGTGGTGGCGGCGACCCCGAGCGCGGCGGCCAGCGCGGCGGCCAGGCCGAAGCGCAGACCCCGCCACAGCGCGGGAGGGCGCAGCCCCAGCCGGCCGCGGGCACCGGCGACCGCCAGCGCGCCGAGCACGGTGTGCGGCAGCGGATGCCAGCGCTGCGGCAGCCGGGGCGCGATCAGGCTCCAGCCGACCAGCGCCGCGCCCAGGCCGAGCGCTCGCAGCTTGTTCGTCGTTCGCATCAGTCGTCGTCGAGATCGGTGCGCATCGCCCGCAGCGCGGCCCGGATCCGCTCGGTGTCGGCCGACGTCCAGCCCTCCGGTGCGGCGACGGCCACCCAGCCGTCGAGGATGTACTCGCCGTAATTGTGCCCGTGTCCGTCGGGCACCGACATGGCGTTGGTGATGTCGGCCGACACCTGCCAGAACGTGATGATCGGATACCAGCGCATCGACGGGCTGCGGTCGCGGCCGGGCGGTTCGCGCAACCAGTCCGGGCGGCTGAACAGCAGGTCCTGCGACCACCACACGACCGGGTCGGACGCGTGCTGCATGAACAGCACCCGGGTGCCCTCCCACGGTCCGGCGGTGTCGGCGGCGATCTCGGCGGGATCGGTGGCCTGGGTGAACCGCACCGTGCGGCCGTTGTCGTAGCGGGGTTCGACCTCCGGGGTGCCCGGGTCGCGGCGCTGGATGATCGCCCGCCACAGCGGGCTGGCGTTGGGCGGGCCCACCCACAGCACCGAGGAGAAGCCCATCTCGGAGATGTCGGGCAGCCAGCCGAAGGCCGCCTGGCCCGCCATCGAACCCAGGCTCTCGCCGTAGAGCATCAGCTTGGGGCGACGCTCGGGCGGCCGCTTCCGCCATCGCTGGTGCACCGCGTCGATCATCTGCCGCCCGGAGATCATCGACTTCTCGCGGTCGCCGACGAACGAGATCCAGCTCGGCAAGAACGAGTACTGCGAGGCGACCAGGGCGGTGTCGCCGTTGTACATCATCTCGACCGCCCGCGCCGCGATCGGGTTGACCCAGCCGGTGCCGGTGGTGGGGATGATGACCAGCACCTCTCGGTCGAACGCCCCGGTGCGCTCGAGTTCGCTGAGCAGCACCGCCATTCGCGCTTCGTCGGTGTCGGCGGTCTGCAGCCCGACGTACACCCGGATCGGCTCCTTGGCGGGCCGGCCGTTGATGCGGGTCAGGTCTTCGGCCCGGGGACCGCCGGCGACGAAGTTGCGCCCCTGGTATCCGAGCGTGTCCCACGGGGCGAACGACTCCGGGCTGCCGGACCGTTCGGGTTCGTGCGGCTGCACCACACCGGGGCGGGTGGTGTGGTTCTGCGGCTGGAACACCCGGTTGGCGCCGGCCAGGAAGCCGCGCACCAGCACACCGTTGACCAGCGTGATCACCAGCGCCACCACGATCGCGGTGCCGAAGAACAACGCCACCTCGTCGTGCAGCCGCCAGCGCCGGATGAAGAACCGCGCGATGGTCTTGATGAGGTCGATGAGCACCCGGGCCACCGCCACACAGCTGCCGGCGACCAGCACCGCGACGAGCAGGGTACGCAGGTAGCCGGGTGTTTCCGGGCCGGGCATGCCGACCGCCGCGGACAGTTCGCGCTGCCACCGGGCGGCGGGGATGAGCATCAGCAGGCACGCGCCCGCCGACAGCGCCACGCACGCCGCCTTCATCGCGTACAGCACCGATCTCGACGGCGTCCACCAGGACCGCCGGCGCAGCAGGAACCGCCGGCACATACGCCCGATGAACACCCCGATGCCGTATCCGATCGCGGCGTTGAGCCCGCCGATCAGGCCCTGGAACAGCCAGTCCCGCGGCAGCAGCGACGGCGTCAGCGAAAGGCAGAAGAACAGCGCGCCGAAGGCGATCCCGACGAAGTCGAGCCGGACCATCCTCCAGGCCCAGAGGTAGAGCGGATGTCGTTTCTCAACCTGCGCAGTCACCCGAACAACCTGGGCAGCACACTCTCCGACGTGCTCCGCAGCTCCTCCAGGGTGACGGTGAACAGGCCCTGCACCTCGACGGCGGGCTCGGTTCCCGGCGGTCCCTGGTCGACCACCCCGATGCGGGTGGCCGGCAGGCCACGCGCCTCGCACATGGAGCGGAACCGGCTCTCCTCGGTCCGCGGGACCGCGACCAGGATCCGGCCCGCCGACTCGGAGAACAAGAACGTGAACGGGCCGGTGCCGTCCGCGAACTCCTCGGGAATGACGATGCGGCAACCGGTCTCACCGGCCAGGGCCGACTCCACGACAGCCTGGATGAGCCCGCCCTCACTGAGGTCGTGGGCCGCCGAGACCAGCCCGTCGCGGGAGGCGGCGACCATCACCTCGGCGAGCAGCTTCTCCCGGGCCAGGTCAACCTTCGGTGGGCGCCCGCCGAGGTGGTCGGCGGTGACCTGGGCCCAGATCGAGCCGTCGAACTCGTCGTAGGTGTCGCCCAGCAGCATCAGCGTCTCGCCCGGCTCGGCGCCGAACCCGGTGGGGATACGCCGGCGGACGTCATCGATGACGCCGAGCACCCCGACCACCGGGGTGGGCAGGATCGGGGTGGACCCGGTCTGGTTGTAGAAGCTGACGTTGCCGCCGGTGACCGGAATACCCAGCGCCGCGCAGCCGTCGGCGAGCCCGCGGACCGCCTGGCTGAACTGCCACATGACCGCCGGGTCCTCCGGGGAGCCGAAGTTGAGGCAGTTGGTCACCGCGATCGGGGTGGCCCCGGTGGTGGCGACGTTGCGGTAGGCCTCGGCGAGTGCGAGCTGCGCGCCGGCGTAGGGGTCGAGCACGGTGTAGCGGCCCGAGGCGTCGGTGGCGACCGCGATGCCCCGGCCGGTCGCCTCGTCGACGCGGATCATGCCGGCGTCGGCGTGCTCGGCCAGCACCGTGTTGCCGCGCACGTAGCGGTCGTACTGCTCGGTGATGAACTTGCGGCTGCACAGGTGCGGGCTGCCGAGCAGCTGCAGCAGGGTGTCGCGCAGTTCCTCGCCGGTCCGCGGGCGGGGCAGCTGCGCGGTGGTGTCGGCGTTGAGCGCGTCCTGGGTTTCGGGGCGCCGCACCGGCCGCTCGTAGACCGGCCCCTCGTGGGCGACGGTGCGCGGCGGCACGTCGACGACGGTCTCGCCGTGCCAGGTGACCTGCAGGCGGTCGCCGTCGGTCACCTCGCCGATCACCGCGGCCAGCACGTCCCACTTGCGGCAGACCGCCAGGAACTTCTCGACGTTGTGCGGCTCGACCACCGCGCACATCCGTTCCTGCGATTCGCTCGACAGGATCTCCGCCGGGGTCATGTTGGCCGCGCGCAGCGGCACCGCGTCCAGCTCGATGCGCATGCCGCCGTCCCCGGCGGAGGCGAGTTCACTTGTGGCACAAGACAATCCTGCACCACCGAGGTCCTGGATGCCGACCACCAGGCCTTGGGCGAACAGCTCCTGGCAGCACTCGATGAGCACCTTCTCCATGAACGGGTCGCCCACCTGCACGCTGGGCAGCTTCTTGCGCCCGGCCGCGCCGGCCTCGTCACCGCCGAAGGTGTCGCTGGCCAGCACGCTCACCCCGCCGATGCCGTCGAGGCCGGTGCGGGCACCGAACAGGATGATCTTGTTGCCGGTGCCCGACGCGAACGCCAGGTGTAGGTCCTCCTTGCGCATCACGCCCACGCACAGCGCGTTGACCAGCGGGTTGCCCGCGTAGGAGGCGTCGAACACGGTCTCCCCGCCGATGTTGGGCAGACCCAGCGAATTGCCGTACCCGCCGATGCCGCGCACCACGCCGTCGAGCACGCGGCGGGTGTCCGGGGCGTCGGCCGGGCCGAAGCGCAGCTGGTCCATCACCGCGACCGGGCGTGCGCCCATCGCCATGATGTCGCGGACGATGCCGCCCACACCGGTGGCCGCGCCCTGGTAGGGCTCGATGTAGGAGGGGTGGTTGTGCGACTCCACCTTGAAGGTGGCCGCCCAGCCGTCGCCGATGTCGACCACCCCGGCGTTCTCCCCGATCCCGGCCAGCAGGTTCTTGCGCATCGCCTCGGTGGTCGTCTCGCCGAAGTAGCGCAGGTGCACCTTGGACGACTTGTAGGAGCAGTGCTCGCTCCACATCACCGAGTACATCGCCAGCTCGGCGTCGGTGGGGCGGCGGCCGAGGATCTCCCGGATGCGCTGATACTCGTCGTCCTTGAGCCCGAGCTCGCGGTACGGCTGCGGCTGATCAGGGGTGGCAGCGGCCCGTTCGACGGTGTCGACGATCGAGTTCAGCTCCGACGTCACGGCGCCAGTCTAGATGGGCGCCCCGCCCGGGGCTGCGGCACGCGCTGCGACCCGGCTCACCCAGCCGCGGTCGGGCTCGGCGGGGACACAGGACGCATTGCCGTCGGGGTCGGCCGGCACCGCCCATGCGAACTCGCCGAAACCGGCGCGCCCGACCTCGCGGGCACCGAGGCCGACGAGCCGGCGCACCTCGCCCTCCATGTCGGCGGTGTGGAAGTCGATGTGGATGCGGTTCTTGCCGGGCGTCGGGTCGTCGACGAGTTGAAACGCCAACCGTGGGCCGTCGATACCGGCCACCGTCACGAAATACGGTGCGGCGACGGCTTCGACGTGTCCGCCCAGCGTCTCGGCCCACCACCGCGCCAGTCGCTGCGGGTCGGTGTGGTGTCGAAGGTGATGTTCTGCGTCCTGACGGCCACGCGCCGAGCCTGGATGCCGAAATCGCCTTACCTCTCGGGTAATTGAGCGCAGGCGGCCGGCGTCGCAGGCTGTCGGCATGACAGATACACAAACCCACACCCCAGCGAAACTCACCTCACCGTTCAGCGCCGATGCGTGGGCCGCGTTCTGGGCCGCCCCGCACCGCGATCGCATCCTCGAAGGCGACCTGCTGTCCGAGGACGTCGTCGGATACTGGCAGGGCGAGCCGACCCCGGTGCGCGGTCTCGAGGCCTACACCGCCAGGATCGCCGAACTGCTCGACACCATCCCGGATCTGCGGCTGCGGCTCGTCGACGGCGCGACGGTGGACACCGACACGCCGGGCGAGCAGCTGGTCTACCTGCACTACGTCGGGACCGGCACCGCACCCGAGGGCCCGATCGCCATCCGCGGTCTGGACCGGGTGCGCACCCGCGACGGGCGGGTGGTGGAGAACGTCATCCGCTACGACCACGTGGACCCGGACAGCATCTAGTCCACCCGCGCCCGCGATCAGGCCGGGGCGAGGAAGGCCTGCAGCGCGGCCGAATACGCCGCGACATCGGCGGCGCCCATCAGCTCGCGCGCCGAGTGCATGGCCAACTGGGCCGCGCCCACGTCGACGGTCGGGATGCCGGTGCGCGCCGAGGTCATCGGACCGATCGTCGACCCGCACGGCAGATCGGCCCGGTGCTCGTAGCGCTGCAGCGGCACCCCGGCCTGATCGCAGGCCAGCGCGAACGCCGCCGCGGTGCGCCCGTCGGTGGCGTAGCGCAGATTCGGCTGCACCTTGAGCACCGGCCCGGCGTTGACCTCGATCAGGTGTCCGGGCTCGTGCCGGTCCGGGTAGTTCGGATGGGTGGCGTGCGCCATGTCGCCGGAGGCCACCATCGACCCGGCGAGCCGGCGCAGCAGTTCCTCGCGACCGCCGCCCTCGGCCAGCGTGATGCGTTCCAGCACGGTCGGCAGCAGGTCCGACTGCGCGCCGTGGTCGGACTGCGAACCGACCTCCTCGTGGTCGAACAGCGCCAGCACCGGCACCGGGCCGTCGGCCTCCGCCGATGCCGCGGCCAGGAACGCCTCCAGCCCGGCGTAGCAGGTGGCCTGGTTGTCCAGCCGGGGTGCGCTGAGCAGTTCCCGATCGGCGCCGATCAACGTGGCCGGGGTCAGATCGTGGGTCATCAGGTCCGCGCCCAGGATGTCGTCGGCGTCGACGCCGGCCCGGTCGGCCACGTAGGCCAGAAACGACCGGGTGCCGCTGCCCACCCCCCAGACCGCGTTGACGTGCCGCTGCGGGTTGAGTTCGACCGACTTGCGGTCCTCGGCCAGGTGGATGGCCAGCTGCGGCACCCGCAGCACCGGTTCGTCGATCTTGACCAGCCGGTCGACGATGCGGTTGCCGTCGCGCACCGACAGCCGGCCGCTGATGCCCAGGTCGCGGTCGAGCCACGAGTTCAGCCAGGCGCCGCCGTACGGCTGCAGCGCGACCACCTGCCAGCCCGACACGAACCGGTCGGGGTGCTGTTTGACCCGCAGGTTGGGGCTGTCGGTGTGCCCGCCGACGATCCGGAACGGCGCGTCCGGCGCCCCGGTGCGCCAGGCCACCAGCGACCCGGCGCGCACGGTGAACAACTTGCCGGCACGCGGCCACGGATCGGTCTCGGACACCTCCTGGAACCCGGCCTCGGTCAGCCGCCGCGCCACCGTCGCGCAGACATGCATCGGCGACGGTGACGCGTCGATGAACTCACAAAGGCCCTGCGGACTTGCGGACATAAGTCCTCATCATCGCCCACGATCTTGATCTAGGGTCAAATCGTGCCCGCTCCACTACCGCAACCGGTTACCGGGCCGCTCACGCCCGCGGCCATCTTTCTCGTGGTGACGATCGACGAGGGACGCGAGGCTGCCGCGCAGGTACACGACGCGCTGCCCGACATCTCCGGCCTGGTGCGCGCGATCGGCTTCCGCGATCCGGACAAACAGCTGCAGGTGATCACCTCGATCGGCTCCGATGCGTGGGATCGGTTGTTCTCCGGTCCGCGACCGGCTGAGCTCACCCCGTTCATCGAACTGCGCGGCCCGCGCCACCACGCCCCGTCGACGCCCGGGGACCTGCTGTTCCACATCAAGGCCAACACCATGGACGTCTGCTTCGAGCTGGCGGGGCGGATCGTCAAGGCGATGGGGGCGGTCTCCGTGGTCGACGAGACGCACGGGTTCCGGTTCTTCGACAACCGCGACCTGCTCGGCTTCGTCGACGGCACCGAGAACCCGAGCGGACCGCTCGCGGAGTCGGCCACCACGATCGGTGACGAGGACCCGGCTTTCGCCGGCGGCTGCTATGTGCACGTGCAGAAGTACCTGCACAACATGGCGGCGTGGGAGGCGTTGTCGGTCACCGAGCAGGAACTGGTGGTCGGCCGCACCAAACTCGAGGACATCGAACTGGACGATGCGGTCAAACCGTCGAACGCCCACGTGGCGCTGAACGTCATCGAGGACGAGGACGGCAACGAGCTGAAGATCGTTCGGCACAACATGCCGTTCGGCAACGTCGGCAAGGGCGAGTACGGAACCTACTTCATCGGCTACTCGCGCTCGGCCGCGGTCACCGAGCGCATGCTGCGCAACATGTTCCTCGGCGACCCGCCGGGCAACACCGACCGCATTCTGGACTTCTCCACCGCGATCACCGGCGGGAAGTTCTTCACGCCGGTCACCGACTTCCTCAATGATCCTCCGCCGCTTCCGGATTCGGAGCCGGACCGCGAGATCCCGGCAGATGACGGATCGCTCGGGATCGGCAGCCTGAAAGGAACCCGCTCATGAACAACCTGTATCGCGAACTCGCGCCGGTCACCGATGCCGCGTGGCATGAGATCGAGACCGAGGCCATCCGCACGTTCAAGCGGCACATCGCCGGCCGGCGCGTCGTCGACGTCAGCGAGCCCAGCGGCCCGGTGACGGCCGCGGTCAGCACCGGTCATCTGCGCGATATCAGCCCGCCCGGCGACGGGGTGGTCGCGCATCTGCGGGAGAGCAAACCGCTGGTGCGCCTGCGGGTGCCGTTCACCGTCACCCGCAGCGCGATCGACGACGTCGAGCGGGGATCGCAGGACTCCGACTGGGACCCGGTCAAGGCGGCCGCCAAGAAGCTGGCGTTCGTCGAGGACCGCGCGATCTTCGAGGGGTACCCGGCGGCGCAGATCGACGGCATCCGCCAGTGCACGTCGAACCCGGTGCTGCAGTTGCCCGACGATGCCCGCGACATCACCGACGTGATCGCCCAGGCGCTGTCGGAGCTGCGGCTCGCGGGTGTGGACGGGCCGTACTCGGTGCTGCTGTCGGCGGAGGTCTACACCAAGGTCAGCGAGACCACCGAGCACGGCTATCCGATCCGCGAGCACCTCAACCGACTGGTCGACGGCGACATCATCTGGGCGCCCGCGATCGACGGGGCGTTCGTATTGTCAACGCGCGGAGGCGATTTCGATCTGCGGCTGGGCACCGACGTTTCGATCGGTTACCTGTCGCACGACGCCGAGACCGTGCAGTTGTACCTCGAGGAGACGCTGACGTTCTTGTGCTACACCTCCGAGGCCTCGGTCGCCCTCACGCCCTAGCGCGGCGAGGTGCGCGCCGAAACCACGCTAGTTGATGCGTTTTCGCGATTTCTCGTCAACAAGCGTGGTTTCGGCGAAGTCAGCGACGAGTCAGGCGGCGGCGAGGACGGCGTCGAGCGCGGAGTAGAACATGCCCAGGCCGTCGTCGGACGGTCCGGTCAACGCGTCGATCGCGTGCTCGGGATGCGGCATGAGCCCGACGACCCGCCCGTTCGCCGACGCGATGCCGGCGATATCGCGCAGCGAGCCGTTCGGGTTCTCGCGGTAGCGGAACACCACGCGGCCCTCACCCTCGAGCTCGTCGAGCACGCGCTCGGGCGCGACGTAGCGGCCCTCGCCGGACTTCAGCGGCACCAGGATGTCCGCACCCGCGTCGTAGCGGGTGGTCCAGGCGGTGGTGTTCGACGCCACCTCGAGCCACACGTCGCGGCAGATGAAGTGCAGCCCGATGTTGCGGGTCAGCGCGCCCGGCAGCAGCCCGGCCTCGCACAGCACCTGAAAACCGTTGCAGATCCCTAGCACCGGCATGCCCCGCTCGGCGGCGCGCACCACCTCGCCCATCACCGGGGCGAACTTGGCGATCGCGCCGGCGCGCAGGTAGTCGCCGTAGGAGAAACCACCCGGCACGATGACGGCGTCCACCTGCTTGAGGTCGGCGTCGGCGTGCCACAGACCGACCGGCTCACCGCCGGCGAAGCGCACCGCCCGCGCGGCGTCGACGTCGTCGAGGGTGCCGGGGAATGTGATCACACCCACACGCGCGGTCATGGCTACTCCCTACTCACCGACCAGTCTTCGATAACGGTGTTCGCCAGCAGTGATTCTGCGATCCGGGCCAGGGTCTCGTCGTCGACGCTGTCATCGACTTCGAGTTCGAATCGCTTGCCCTGCCGCACATCTGACACCCCGTTGAAGCCCAGCCGGCCCAGCGCACCGAGGATCGCCTGGCCCTGCGGGTCGAGGATCTCGGCCTTGGGCATCACATGCACCACCACCCTAGCCACGGCGACCACTCTACCTGCGGGTTCCGCGGGCGCGACTCACCGGCACGATCCGAGGTAGGCGGCACACAGCGGCGCCGCCATCGCGTCGAGCACCTGCATGTCGGCCACCGCAGGCCAGGGCACCTGCAGCGGCAGCGTCGACCACAGCGCCAACTCCACCACCGTGCTGCTGGTGGGATGCGCGAGCAGGTACTGGTGGGCGACGAGCCGGCCGGCGACGCTGATCACCGCGGCCAGGTCCTCCTCCCCGGCGGTGGTCAGCGACGGCGAGGCCTCCGGCACCGTCCGCTGGCAGTCGCGCAGGCGCTGCTGGGCGGCCTGCAGGGTCAGCAGCGCGTTCGATCCGCCGTGGGCGGTGTCACCGCGCCAGTGGATGATCTGGGCCCGCAGCTGCCACTGCCCGTCGGGATTGACGACGTCGGCGCGGGCGGCGACCGCGTAGTCGCGCGGATCGGCGGCCGGCGGCGGCGAGGCGCACAGCTCCTCGAACAGGAACCGCGGTGTGGTCGTGGTCACGGCCAGCCCGGCCAGACCGGGCCAGCGGTACACCGGGTACAGCGGAATGTCGATCGGCACGATCCACGCCGCATCGGGGATGGAGTCGCAGAACGGCGGACAGACCCCGGGCCCGGCGTCGGCCCGCGGCAGCGGACCGAGCACCAACCCGCCCACCGCGAGGGCCACCACCAGCAGCGATCGCATGTCTTATCCCCCTGTGGCTGTTGCGCGCCAGAATATAGGGATGCAGCTGACGCATTTCGGTCATTCGTGCCTACTGGCCAGCTTTCGTGACGATTCGGCCGACGAGACAACGATCCTGTTCGATCCCGGGATCTTCTCGCACGGTTTCGAAGGCATCACCGGACTGTCGGCGATCCTGATCACCCATCAGCATCCCGACCACGCCGACCCCAACCGACTGCCTGCGCTCATCGAGGCCAACCCGCAGGCGGCGCTGTACGCCGATCCGCAGACCGCCGCTCAGCTCGGCGAACCCTGGCGCGCGGTGCATGTCGGCGACGAGCTGACCATCGGCCACCTCAGGGTGCGTGGTGTCGGCGGCCGGCACGCGGTGATTCACCCGGAGATCCCGCTGATCGACAACATCTCCTACCTGATCGGCGACGCGTCGCATCCGGCCCGCTTCATGCACCCGGGCGACGCGCTGTTCGTGCCCGGGGAGCCGGTCGAGGTGCTCGCCACCCCGGCGGCGGCGCCGTGGATGAAGATCTCCGAGGCCGTCGACTACCTGCGGGCCGTCGCGCCCACCCATGCGGTGCCGATCCACCAGGGCATCATCGACCCCGTCGCGCGGCCGATCTTCTACAGCCGGCTCGCGGAGATGACGACGACGGACTTCCGGGTTCTGCAGGAGGAGAACAGCATCGAGTTCTAGCCGACGGCCGCGGCGGCGGCCCGTCCCGCCGCCCGGCCGGAGAAGATGCACCCGCCCAGGAAGGTGCCCTCCAGCGACCGGTAGCCGTGCACCCCGCCGCCACCGAATCCGGCCGCCTCGCCCGCGGCGTAGAGCCCCTCGAACACATCGCCGTCCGGTGTGAGGACCCGGGAGTCGAGGTCGGTTTCCAAGCCGCCCAACGTCTTCCGGGTCAGGATGTGCAACTTGACGCCGATCAGCGGCCCGGCCTTGGCGTCGGTGAGCCGGTGCGGGGCGACCGCCCGGCTGATCCGGTCGCCGAGGTAGTTGCGGGCGGCGCGGATCGCCATGATCTGCGGGTCCTTGGTGGTGAACCGGTTGGCGACCTCGCGGTCTCGCGCCTCGACCTCGGCGGCCACCGTCGCGTAGTCCAGCGGCAGCACGTCGGGCAGATCGTTCATCCGGGCGACCAGATCCCGAAGCGTTCGCGCGGTGACGAAGTCGGCGCCGCGATCGACGAACGCCTGCACCGGGGGCGGCGCACCCGGCCGCACTCGGGCCAGCACATCGCGCACGCTGCGGTTGGTCAGGTCGGGGTTCTGCTCCTGACCGGACAGCGCGAATTCCTTCGCGATGATGCGGGCGTTGAGAATGAACCAGGTGTAGTCGTAGCCGGTGCGGGTGATGTATTCCAGCGTTCCCAGCGTGTCGAAGCCCGGATACAGCGGCGCCGGAAGGCGTTTGCCGGTCGCGTCCAGCCACAGCGACGACGGCCCGGGCAGGATCCGGATCCCGTGCAGCGGCCAGACCGGGTCGTAGTTGGTGATGCCCTCGGTGTAGTGCCACATCCGGTCGCTGTTGATCACGTGGGCGCCGGCCCGTTCGGCGATGCCGATCATCCGCCCGTCGACGTGCTCGGGCACCCCGGACAGCATCTGCTCGGGCACCCGGCCCATGCGTTTGGGCCAGTTCCTGCGGACGAGGTCATGGTTGCCGCCGATGCCACCGGAGGCGACGATCACGGCCTGAGATCGGAATTCGAACTCGCCCACGGTGTTTCGCGAGGTGGAGACGCCCCGTGGCGCATCGGTGGGTTCCAGCACCGCACCGCGCACCCCGGCCGCCGCACCGTTCTCGACGATCAACTCGTCGACGCGGTGCCGATGCGCGAACCGCACCAACGGGTTCGCGACCACGCGGCGCGCGAAGATGTCGACGAGCGCGGGGCCGGTGCCCCAGGTGATGTGGAAGCGCGGCACCGAGTTGCCGTGCCCGCGGGCGTCGTACCCGCCGCGTTCGGCCCAGCCGACGATCGGAAAGATCTGCAGCCCGCGTTCCCGCAACCAGCTGCGCTTCTCACCGGCGGCGAAATCGACGTAGGCGTGTGCCCACTGTCGCGGCCAGTGGTCCTCGGGCCGGTCGAACCCGGCCGACCCGAGCCAGTCCTGCAGGGCCAGCTCGTAGCTGTCCCGGATGCCCAGCCGGCGCTGTTCGGGGCTGTCGACGAAGAACAGCCCACCGAATGACCAGTACGCCTGGCCGCCGATGTTGTTGGCGTTCTCCTGATCGACGATCAGCACCCGGCGGCCACGGTCGGCCAGTTCGCAGGCGGCGACCAGACCCGCGAGCCCGGCGCCGACGATGATCACGTCAGCATCAGCCATGCCCGCCACGTTAGCGGGCGATCGCTATGCCGCGGCGGGCAATGGCCGCGGTGTGCCCGACGCCGGGGGACCCGGCCAGCGGTAGACCGTCGGTGTGCACCGATGCAGCAGCGCCAGATCGATGGCGTCGAGCACCGCCCGATACATCGCCGCGTTGCGCAACTGACCGCCCGTCACCGCGATCCGCACCGACCCGCCGCGTCGGGCCGCGCGCTCGGCCGCCAGGACCAGCGCACGGCACCGCCACGGCTCCGACAGCAAGCCCGGCCCGAGGCGCAGTTCGCGCACCCGGACGGTGGTGCCACGCACCAGGTCGGTGATCGCCGATCGGGTGACCAGCAACCGGAAACCGTTGCGTGTCAATGCGTGAAGCGCTCCGGACGACACCGCACCGGCGGCGAAGAGTCGGGTGCGCAGGCCGGTCTGTTCCAACACCCGGTCGGCGGCCAGCAGGCGCAGATGGGCCTCGTGGGCGGGCAGGGCAGCGAACTCGCCGCGACGCCGCCCGACGGTGGCGTCGTAGCCGTGCAGCACGATCGCGTCCCCGCCCGCGCGCCGGCCGGTCAGCCAGGCCACCGTGTCGGCGTCGTCGACCAGCCGGTAGCCCCGCCGCGCCCGCGGGGTCACCAGCAGCGACGCCGGCACCGAACGCGTGTCCAGCTCCGCGCAGAACCGCTCGACGTCGGTACGGGTGTCGTCGTTGATTTCGGAGACCGCGACGATCAGCCGTCCAGCCACGCGGCCAGTGTTGCGCCGCCGGGTGTCGCGGCGGTTGCCGCCGGCCGCACCGCAGATGACTTCTCGGTTACCTGGGAAGGACTTCCTCGATAGCCGAGATCACTTCCGGCGCATCGGGTTCGGTGCGCGGCCGGAACCGCCGGACCACCTTGCCGCCGGGGGCGATGAGGAACTTCTCGAAATTCCACTGCACGTCGCCGGCCTCGCCGCCGTCGTCGGGCGTCTTGGTCAGCTCGGCGTAGAGCGGATGGCGGTTCTCCCCGTTGACGTCGGTCTTCTCCAGCAGCGGGAAGCTCACCCCGTAGGTGGTCGAGCAGAACTCCCGGATCTCCTCGGGCGTGCCCGGCTCCTGTCCCATGAACTGGTTGCACGGGACGCCGATCACCGTCAGTCCGCGGTCGCGGTAGTCCTTGGCCAGTTTCTCCAGCGCCGCGTACTGCGGGGTGAGACCGCATTTCGACGCGACGTTGACCACCAGGGCTGCACCGTCGGCGAGCTGTCCCAGCGTGGTGGGTTCGCCTTCCAGGGTCTTCAACGGGATCTCGGTGAGTGCTGTCATGGTGGGCAACCTACCGGGTTCCGAACAGCATGGCGGTCATCCGCGACATCGTCGCGATCGGATCGGCGTCGGTGTCGACGGCCTTGTTCAGCCACAGCAGCGAGAATCCGTGCACCAGCGACCAGGCCGCCAGGGCCGCGGCCTGCGGATCCTGTTTGGCGCGCGGATCGTCGAGGGTGGCGACCCCCTGGGAGAGCTCGGCGCCCGCGGCGTCGCGGGCGGCCACCAGTTCCGGGTCGTCCGGGTCGACCAGGGACCGGTCGAACATCACCGCGTAGTGGCCGGGATGCTCCAGCGCGAACCGCACGTAGGCCAGCGCGGCGTCGGCGAACGCCGGCCGCGCGTCCGCCAGCGCCGCCGCCAGCAACCGCCAGCCCTCCGCGGCCAGCGCGGTGAACAGGCCGCGGCGGTCGGTGAAGTGGTGCGCCGGCGCGGCGTGCGAGACCCCCGCCGCCCGGGCGAGCTCGCGCAGCGACACCCCGTCGGCGCCGCGCTCGGCGACCAGCTCCGCCGCGTGCTTGAGGATCACCGCCTTCAGGTCGCCGTGGTGGTAGGAGGACTTGGCCATGACCTCATCGTACCCAAAATCTTGACAGTGACCAGATCGCGACCTACCGTGAACTTGTCACTGTCAAGATTATTCCGAGATGAGGTTACCCATGATCGTCTTCGTCACGCTGCTGGCCGGAACCCTGGCGGCCCGGCTGGCCGGCCTCGCCGGCGTCGAGTTCCTGGACAGCTGGCCGTCGGCCATCGCGATCGGGCTGGCCGCGATGTTCACGATGACCGGTATCGCCCACTTCGTGAACCCGCGGCGGCGCGACCTGATCGCCATCGTGCCGCCGGGCCTGCCGCGGCCCGCGCTGCTGGTGACCATCACCGGCGTGCTGGAGCTGGTGGGCGCGGCCGGCCTGGTATATGCACCGACGCGCACCGTCGCCGCGGTGTGTCTTTTCGTGTTGATGCTGGCCATGTTCCCGGCCAACGTCTACGCCGCACGGATGCCCAACCCGCCGAAGTCGATGACCACCCGGCTCGGGTTGCGCACCGCCGAACAGGGCGTGTTCCTAGCCGCTGCCCTCGCCGTCGGCCTTGGCGGCATTCAGTAGCCACGCGTACTGGAACGCCGTCTCCTTCCAGCGCTCGTACCGTCCGCTGAGCCCACCGTGACCGGCGTGCATCTCGGTCTTCAACAGCACCGGGTTGTCGTCGGTCTTGGTGTGCCTAAGGGCTGCAATCCATTTCGCCGGTTCCACATACAGCACCCGGGTGTCGTTGAGCGACGTCATCGCCAGGATCGGCGGATAGTTCCTGGCCGCGACGTTCTCGTACGGCGAGTACGACTTCATGTAGTCGTAGACCGCCTTGTCCTCCAACGGATTTCCCCACTCGTCCCATTCGGTGACGGTCAACGGCAGCGACGGGTCGAGGATGGTGGTCAGCGGGTCGACGAACGGCACGACGGCCAGGATGCCGGCGAACAGTTCGGGCGCCATGTTGGCGACCGCCCCGACCAGCAGTCCCCCGGCACTGCCGCCGTAGGCGACCATGTTCTCCGGCCGGGTCACCCCCGACTCGACGAGATGACGCGCCACGGCGATAAAGTCGGTGAAGGTGTTCTTCTTGTTCAGCAGCTTGCCCTGCTCGTACCACTGGCGGCCCATCTCGCCGCCGCCCCGGACATGCGCGACCGCGAACACCATGCCCCGGTCCAGCAGCGACAGCCGGGCGATCGAGAACCGCGGATCCTCGCAGGCCTCATAGGCCCCGTAGCCGTACAGCAGCAGCGGCGCAGGGTACTGCACCCCGACGCGCTGAACGATGGAGATCGGGATGCGGGTGCCGTCATCGGCGACCGCCCAGTCGCGCCGCTCGGTGTAGTCCTCGGGCCGGAAGTCGCCCAGCACCGGCTGTTCGCGCAACAGCGTGCGCTCACCGGTCTGCAGATCCAGGTCGTAGATCCGCACCGGGGTGACGAACGACGTGGTCCCGATCCGCAGCTTGGGCGCGTCCCAGTTCGGGTTGCCGGCCAGCCCGGCCGACATCAGCTCGGACTCGAAGGTCAGCTCCTCGGGCCGCCCGTAGCTGCCGTCGTCGTTGATCCGCCACAACTGGATCCGCGGCAATGCCTCGCGGCGGTAGCCGACCACCAGCAGCCGCGCGAACGCGTCGACCGAGTCCAGCCGCACGTCGTCGCGGTGCTCGATGAGGGTCCGCGTCGCCTGCGGATCCCGCACCGGCGCCTCGACCAGCGTGAAGTTCTCGGCGCCGTCGTTGTGCAGGATCAAAAACCGGTCCTCACCGCCGACCACGGCGTGCTCGACGGAGTACTCGACGCGTTCCCGGCGCGGCCAGACCACACGGAACTCGGCCTGCGGGTCGGCGGCGTCGCCGTAGCGGACCTCGGAGGTGATCGAGCTTCCCGCGGCGATGAGGATGAACCGGTCGCTGCGGGTACGGCCGACCCCCAGCCAGAACCGTTCGTCGGGCTCGTAGTAGACCCGCTCGGCTTCCCGGCCCGAACCGATGCGGTGCCGCCACACGGTGTCCGGCCGCCAGGCGTCGTCGACCGTCGTGTAGTAGACGGTGCGGTTGTCGGCCACCCAGGTCACCCCGGCGCTGATCCCGGTGATCTCGTCGGGGTAGAGCTCACCGGTGCGAAGATCCTTGAACCGCAACGTGTAGCGCTCGTCACCGGTGGTGTCGACGGAGTAGGCCAGGATGTTGCCGTCCAGGCTCACCGCCGCAGCTCCCAGCGCGAAGAACTCGTGCCCCTCGGCTTCGGCGTTCTCGTCGAGCAGCACCTGCTCGCCGGGGATCTCGGTGGTCTCGTCGAACACCGGCGGCGTCCAGTCCGCCGGATCGCTCACCGGGCACCGGCAGTGCACGTTGTACTGCTTACCCTCGAAGCTGCGGGCGTAGTACCACCACCGGTCACGGCGGACCGGCACCGACAGGTCGGTCTCCTTGGTGCGGGCCTTGATCTCGTCGAAGATCTTCTGCCGCAACGACTCCAGCGGTGCAGTGACGTGTTCGGTGTAGGCGTTCTCGGCTTCGAGGTACTCCTTCACCGCCGGGTCGGACTTGTCGCGCAGCCACTCGTAGGGGTCGATGAAGACGTCGCCGTGGTGTTCGCGGCGATGTTCGATGCGTTTGGCGATCGGAGGTTTCACGCGTCGGAACCAATCCAGTCGTCGAACTTCAGTCCTGAGATACGTTCGTAGGCCTCGATATAACGGGCCCGGGTGGCCTCGACAATGTGGGTCGGCAGGGGTGGCGGCGGGGTGTTGGAGGTGCGGTCCCAGCCGGACTCCGGCCCGGTCAGCCAGTTGCGCACGAACTGCTTGTCGAAGCTCTCCTGCACCACACCCTCGCGGTAGTTGTCCGCGCTCCAGTAGCGCGACGAGTCCGGGGTGAAGACCTCGTCGGCCAACCGCAGGGTGCCGTCCTTGTCGACGCCGAACTCGAACTTGGTGTCGGCGACGATGATGCCCTTGCTCAGCGCGTGGTCGGCGCCCTGCTGGTAGATGCGCAGCGTGACATCGCGCAGTTCCTGCGCCCGCTCCGCGCCGATCAACCGGACCACATCGTCGAAGGTGATGTTCTCGTCGTGGGCGCCGAGTTCGGCCTTGGTGGCCGGGGTGAACAGCGGCCGGTCGAATCTGCTGGCCTCCACCAGCCCGGGCGGCAACTCGATGCCGCACACCTTGCCGGTGCGCTGGTAGTCGAGCAGCCCGGAGCCGGTCAGGTAGCCGCGCGCCACCGCTTCCACCGGAAGCATCTCGAGCTCCTGGACGACCAGCGCGCGGCCCAGCACCTCCGCGGGAATGCGCTCGTCGTCGGGTGGGCCGGCCAGATGGTTGGGCGCATCGACCAGGTCGAAGAAGAACACGCTCATCGCGGTCAGGATGCGGCCCTTGTCGGGGATGACGGTGTCGAGGATGTAGTCGAATGCCGAGATCCGGTCGGTGGCGACGAACAGCAGGTGCTCGTCGTCGACGCGGTACAACTCGCGGACCTTGCCGCTGGCCAGATGCTGGTAGTCGGACAGAGCGGGGCGCACCGGGCCAGCCTATCGGGCAGCATCGGCTGCATGAGATCGCGGTTTGTCCCCTACGCCAGAACCCCGTGGCGGCTGCTGGCGCAGCTGTTCAGCGACGTCGTGGTGATCGTGTGGTCGGCGGCGTGGGTGCTGGTCGGCATCGCCGTGCAGGCAGCGGTGTCGTCGATCGCCGACGTCGGCCGGCGGGTGCACACGGGTGCCACCGGGGTGTCGGAGAGCCTCAGCGACGCCGGCGACAGCACCGACAGGGTGCCGTGGATCGGCGACTCGCTGGCCCGGCCGCTGCGCGCGGCCAGCGAGGCCGCGCTCGATATCGCCGCCGCCGGGCACAACCTCGACACCACCGCGTCGTGGCTGGCGTGGGTGCTGGCCGCGGCGGTGGCGGCCCCGCCGATCCTGTTCGTCGCGATGCCGTGGCTGGTGCTGCGGGGGCGGTTCGCGCGCCGCAAGTGGGTAACGGTCGGGTTGGCCCGCACCCCGGCCGGGGAGCAGCTGCTGGCGCTGCGGGCGCTGACCAACCGGCCGCTGGCGAAGCTGGTGACGGTGCACGACGACCCGGTGGGCGCCTGGCGCCGGCACGATCCGGACGCGATCGCCGGGCTGGCCGCCCTGGAGCTGCGCGCCGCCGGGGTGGCCGTCAGCCGACGCTGAGTGTGCCGCGGCGCGCCGACGCCAACGCGACGACGACCCAGGCCGCCAGGGCGATCCACAGGAACAGCGCCGACACGTCCGCCAGCCACCGCCACCCGGTCTCGACGCTCATCGCGTAGGTGGCCGACGAGTACATCCCGAGCGGGAATACCGCGGGCCAGCCGAGCGCGATGCGGCACCGGATCGCCACCACCGTCAGCGGCACGATCCACGCCGTGGCGGTGACCCAGGTGGCGATCGTCACCGCGCGCACCCCGTCGGCGAACGGGCCGGCCGGCAGCATCGCGTGCAGGTGGTCCCCCGCCAACGTGGCGATCGCGATACCGCCCATCAGAATCCACAGATCCGGGTGCGCGAGTTGGTTGAGCGCGGCGCCGCGTCGCACCCGCACCACGATCAGACCGGTCATGAACAGGTACACCGCGATGCCCAGCACCCAGAACAGCGCCGCGCAGAACAGCAGCTGCAGGCTCGCCGACACGATCGCCAGCCCCGAGGTCGCCACCGCGGCCAACTCCCAGGACCCGCGGGCGCGCAGGTCGCCGATATGCCGCCGGACGGTGCGGACCTCGGCCGGCGCCAGCGACAGCCACCCCTGCAGCGCCATCGCGGCCAGCACCCAGGGCAGCACGCGGTGCTCGGACAGCCGTGCCGCGACCACCGCGCAGGCCGCCACATAGGTGAACAACGCCGACACGGTGTCCGGATCGCCGAGGTCGAGACGCGGCCACGCCCGGATCACCGCAACGATCAGCACCGGCAGCGCGGCCGCCGCGATGACCATCAGCCCGTCGCTGAGCAGGCGGTAGCCGTGGTCCGCGGCTGCGATCGACACGATGCCGGTGGCCATCACCACCGCGAACACATCGGGTTTCACCTCGCGCCGAGCCCCTCGATCGGGGTGATCGCCGGCGGTTTCGCCCATCATCGCCGCAGTTCGACCACCAGATGACGAATCCCGGTGTGGCGGTTGCTGCGGGCCCACTCCACCGGCTGCACCAGCCGCGCCGAGGAGAACCGGCTCAGCAGCTCCTCGAACAGCACCCGCAACTCCAGCCGCGCCAGGTTGGCTCCCAGGCAGTAGTGGATGCCATGACCGAACCCCAAGTGCGGGTTCGGTTTACGGGTGATGTCGAACACGTCGGGGTCGGTGAACACCGCCGGATCGCGATTGGCCGAACCCTCCCAGATCTGCACCTTCTGGCCGGCGCGGATCGCGCACCCCCCGAGCTCGGTGTCACGGGTGGCGGTACGCCGTTTCGACGGCGACGGCGAGGTCCACCGCACGATCTCCTCCACCGCGGTCGGCAACAGCTCGGGATCGTCGCGCAGCAGCCGCAGCTGATCGGGATGTTCGATCAGCGCCAGCAGGCCACCGGCGATTGCGTTGCGGGTGGTCTCCGCGCCCGCGCTGAACAGCAGGCTGAAGAACAGGTAGAGCTCCAGATCCGACAGCGTCGCGTCCTCGGCCGACGCGTTGGCCACCACCGACAGCATGTCGTCGGTCGGGTTCGCGCGCTTGGCGGCGATCAGCTCCATCCCGTAGCCGTACATCCGCGAGCCGGCCTCCTCCGGCGTCAGCTGACGCAACGCCGCCCGGCGCGACCCGCCGAAGTCGAACTGCGGCTCGATCGCCTCGAACAGCCAGTGCCGCTCGGACTCCGGCACCCCAAGCAGGATGCAGATCATCTGCATCGGCAGCTCGGCGGCGACGTCGACGAGGAAGTCGAACGGTTCGCCCGGCTGCACCGCGTCCAGCAGCCGGCGGATCCGGGCGTGCCGCGGGTCGTCCATCATGTTGAGCACCTGCCCGGCGATGGACAGATCCTGCAGCAGGGTGCCGCCGTAGGGTCGGGAGCCGCCGGCCACCGATGAATAGGTGGCCGGATCCCGAAGGACGGCAAAGGTTTCGGCGTAGCTCGCCACCGACCAGAACCCCTCCCCGTCGGGGGTGTGCTCGGTGGGCTCGTGCCAGTACACCGGCGCCTCGCGCCGGTGGATGGCGAACAGATGGTGCGGGAAACCGTCGGCGAAGTTGTCCAGGTCGGTGAAGTCGATCTCGGCCAACCGGGTTGACCGGCCGGTCGCTGACTGCTCCGACCCGCGGGTCATAAGATCGCGCCCGAGGTGTACTTGGCGGCTTCGGGATACTGGGCGACCAGTCGCTCGACCGCCTCGACGACCTTGTCGACCTGATCACCGGCCATGCCGGTGAACGCCTGTCGGTCGGCCAGCACGTCCTCGAGCGCGACCCGGTCCAGCGGCAGCCGCGGATCGGCGGCCAGCCGGTCCAGCAGGTCGGGTTCGGCGCCCTGTTCGCGCATCGCGAGCGCGACGGCCACGGCGTGCTCCTTGATGACCTCGTGGGCGGTCTCGCGGCCGACGCCGGCGCGCACCGCGGCGATCAGGATCCGGGTGGTGGCCAGGAACGGCAGGTAGCGGTCGAGCTCGCGCTGGATCACCGCCGGGTATGCGCCGAACTCGTCGAGCACGGTCAGGAAGGTCTCGATCTGCCCGTCGATGGCGAAGAAGGCGTCCGGCAGGGCCACCCGGCGCACCACCGAGCAGAACACGTCGCCCTCGTTCCACTGGGCGCCGGCCAGTTCGGCGGCCATCGAGGCGTACCCGCGCAGCACCACCTGCAGGCCGTTGACCCGCTCGCAGGAGCGGGTGTTCATCTTGTGCGGCATCGCCGAGGAGCCCACCTGTCCGGGGGCGAACCCCTCGGTGACCAGTTCGTGGCCGGCCATCAGCCGGATGGTGTGGGCCAGCGAGGACGGTCCGGCGCCGAGCTGGACCAGCGCGGAGATCACCTCGTGGTCCAGTGACCGCGGGTACACCTGCCCGACGCTGGTGAGGATCTCGGTGAAGCCCAGGAACTCGGCGATCCGCCGTTCCAGCTCGGCGACCTTGGCGGCGTCCCCGCCGAACAGGTCGAGCATGTCCTGCGCGGTGCCCATCGGGCCCTTGATGCCGCGCAGCGGGTAGCGGTCGACGAGTTCGCGCAGCCGGGTGAGGGCGACGAGCATCTCCTCGGCGGCCGAGGCGAACCGCTTGCCCAGCGTGGTGGCCTGCGCGGCGACGTTGTGGCTGCGTCCGGCCATCACCAGGTCCCGGTAGCTGATCGCCCGCTCGGCCAGCCGCGCGACCACCGCGACCCCGTGCGCGTGCACCAGTTCCAGCGCCCGCCGGACCTGCATCTGCTCGACGTTCTCGGTCAGGTCGCGGCTGGTCATGCCCTTGTGGATGTGCTCGTGGCCGGCCAGCGCGTTGAACTCCTCGATGCGCGCCTTGACGTCGTGGCGCAGCACCCGCTCACGGGCGGCGATGGAGTCCAGGTCGACGTCCTCGAGCACGCGTTCGTAGTCGTCGATCACCCCGGCGGGGATATCGACCCCCAGCTCGGCCTGGGCGCGCAGCACCGCCAGCCACAGTCGGCGTTCCGCGACGATCTTGGCCTCCGGCGACCAGATCGCCACCATCTCGTCGCTGGCGTACCGGCTGGCCAGCACGTTGGGGATCGTCACAGCCCCTCAGCTTACGGCGCGCGCGATCGGCCGGGCGAACCCGCTCAGTCGCGTTGGGCCAGCTCGGTGGGGTCGACGATGCCGTGCGTGTGCACCCCCAGCAGGCGATTGATCAGCATCGTGACGAAGAACAGCAGCACGCCGATGCCCAGCAGCAGCAGCGCCACGCTGTACTCGGCCCAGGTGTGCCCGAAGATCACCAGATACAGCGAGGAGATGAAGCCGATCACCGGCAACGCGGTGGGTGTGGTGAAGTGCCGGCCGCTGGTCTGCAGGTCGCGGCGCAGCACCAGCACCGCGACGTTGACCACCGCGAACACCGCCAACAGCAGCAGCGCGGTGGTGGCGCCGAGGACCCGGATGGTCTCCTCCCCGGCCACCGCGGTGACGTAGATGATCAGCCCGAACGCGATGACGGTGGTGAAGATGATGGCCACCCACGGGGTTCGGGTGCGCGGATGCACCCGGCCGAGCACCGGTGGCAGCACGTGCTGGCGGGCCATCCCGTAGATCAGCCGGCTGGCCATCAGCATGTTGATCAGCGCCGTGTTGGACACCGCGAACATCGAGATGAACGGCAGGATGTGCTCGATCGGCAGACCGGGCGCTCCCGCCTTGACCACGTCCACCAGCGGGGTCTCGCTGGCCTTCAACTCGCCGATCGGCACCAGCGCCACCGCCACGATCGAGACCAGGACGTAGACCACGCCGGCGATCGTCAGTCCGCTCAACAGGATTCGCGGGAAGATCCGCACCGGGTCCTTGGTCTCCTCGGCCATGTTGACCGAGTCCTCGAAGCCGACCATGGCGAAGAACGCCAGCGCGGTCGAGGCGGTGACGGCCATGAACACGCTTTTGTCCGAAGCGGTTTCGAAGGCCACGATCCGGGAGAAGTCCACATCGACGCTGCGGGTGAAAGCCCAGACGCCGACGAGGATCACCATCATGAGGCCGCTGATCTCGATGATGGTCAGACCGACGTTGAGTTTGACGCTCTCGCTGACACCGCGCAGGTTCACCGCCGCGAGCAGGCCCATGAACACCAGCGCCACCGCCGCCACCCCGACGGTCCCCCACTCCGGACCGATGCCCAGCCCGACCAGTCCCTGCTCGAAGTTGGCGGCGAAGGTCCGGGAGGCGGTGGAAGCCGAGGTGATTCCCGAGCACATCACCACGAACGCGACCAGGAACGTGACGAACGGTTTGCCGAACGCCTTGTGCGCGTACAACGCCGCACCCGCGGCCTGCGGGTACTTGGTGACCAGCTCGAGGTAGCTGAACGCGGTGATGGCCGCGATGAAGAACGCGATGAGGAACGGAAGCCACGCTGCCCCACCGACTTCGGCGGCCACCTTGCCGGTGAGCGCGTAGACGCCGGTGCCCAGCACATCGCCGACGATGAACAACAACAGCAAACCCGGGCCTATGACCCGTCGCAGCTCCGGCTGGTTCGCGACGGGGGCCGGCTTGCTCATCTGCCTCCTCGGCGGCTAGTGCACCTGCGCTACCCGATCGTCGATCGGTGCCAACACATCTATCACGTCGATCAGCGTCGCGCGGGCTTGCGTACGCGGATCGTCGGCGCCGCCCACCAGTGCTGCCACCACCGCGCCGTCGACCGCCCGGACCAGGGCGCGCACCAACTCCGGGCGCACCGTCCGCCCCGACCGCTCGATCACCTCGATGACGGCCTCGGTGCGTTCTTCGAGGATGCGCCGCTCGATCTCGCGCAGCCCGGGCTGCCGGGCGCAGGCGATGTAACGCTCATAGCGCGAGATCAGCTGTTCGGTGACGCGCAGCCCGTTGTCCTCACCGACCAGCACGTCCACCAGCACATCGGCGGTGCACTCCGCACCGCGCCGGCGGCGCGGCACCGCGGCCACCCGGGCGCGCAGCTGCTCGGTCTCGCGGCTGCCGGCGTACTCGACGGCGTTGGCGATCAGGTCCTCGAGCGAGGAGAAGTAGTACGTGGTCGACGCCAGCGGCAATCCCGCTCGACGCGCCACCGCGCGATGGCGCACCGCGTCGAAGCCGCCCTCGCACAGCAGATCCGCGGCAGCGCAAACCAGTGCGGAACGTCTGCGTTCCCCCTTTGGAGTGACCGCTGCTGTCACCTTTAGCATGGTGCCAGCCGAGAACGCCCGGCATTGCGAATTCGCCGAATCACCGCTCTCACCGGGTACTTTGCGTCCGCCCGGCGGTTGTCCGACGCCTTTTGGCATGATGGCCGCCATGTCGAAACTGAGCCGTCGCGATGCGCTGCGTCTCGGTATCGGGCTGGCCGCGACCGGGGTGGCGTTGACCGGATCGGCGTTGCCGCTGGCGTCCCGCGCCGCCGCGGCGCCGACCTATGTGGACGGCACGTTCGTCTCGGCGGCCCGCGGCGGGGTGCGCGCCCACTGGGCCATCGCCCGGCCGCCCGGGCAGGACGGTCCGTTGCGGCCGGTCATCGCGCTGCACGGCAAGGGGCAGACGGCCGCGGATGTCATGGCCGGCGGCGTCGAACAGGGGCTGGCCCAGGCGGTCGAGGCGGGCCTGCCGCCGTTCGCGGTGGTCGCCGTCGACGGCGGTGGCGGCTACTGGCACAGGCGGGCATCCGGCGAGGACTCCGGCGCCATGGTGCTCACCGAACTGCTGCCGTTGCTCGACGAGCAGGGCCTGGACACCTCCCGGGTGGCGTTTCTGGGCTGGTCGATGGGCGGGTACGGCGCGCTGCTGCTGGGCGCCCGGCTGGGCCCGGCGCGCACCGCGGCGATCTGCGCGGTCAGCCCTGCGCTGTGGACCGCACCGGGGGCGGCGGCCCCGGGCGCGTTCGACGACGCCGCGGACTACCAGGCCAACAGCGTGTGGGGGTTGCCCGAGCTGAACGAGATCCCGCTGCGGATCGACTGCGGGACAGGCGACCCCTTCTACGCGGCGACCAAACAGTTCGTCGCTCAGCTGGCCCGGCCACCGGCCGGTGGGTTCTCGCCCGGCGGCCACGATGCGGCGTTCTGGAGTTCGCAGTTGCCGGGCGAGATCGCCTGGCTGGCTCCGTTGCTGACGGCCTAGACGGAGATGCGCCCCTCGGCCGCGGCCAGGGCGATATCGCGGCGGAAGTGGCTGCCGGGCAGGCGGATCGCCGAGATCCGCCGGTAGGCGGCGTCACGGGCGGCGGCCAGGTCGGGGCCGGTGCCGACCACCGACAGCACCCGGCCCCCCGAGGACACGATCGCCCCGTCGTCGCGCCGCTTGGTGCCCGCGTGCAGAATCCCCTCCCCCTCGGCGCCGGTGATGACGTCACCGACCCGGGGTTTGCCGGGATAGTTCTCCGCGGCCAGCACCACCGTCACCGCGGCGCCGTCGCGCCAGCGCAGCGGCGGGTGTTCGGCCAGTCGGCCGGTCGCCGCGGCGTACAGCAGCCCGCCGAGCGGGGTGTCCAGCAGCGCGAGCACCGACTGGGTCTCGGGATCACCGAAGCGGCAGTTGAATTCGACGACGGCGGGCCCGTCGGAGGTGATGGCCAACCCCGCGTAGAGCAGCCCGGAGAACGGGCAGCCGCGCCGAACCAGTTCGGCGGCGACGGGTTTGACGATCTCGTCGACGATCTGGTCGACGATGCGCTCGGGCAGCCAGGGCAGCGGCGCGTAGGCGCCCATGCCGCCGGTGTTGGGGCCGGTGTCGCCGTCGCCGACGCGTTTGAAGTCCTGCGCGGGCAGCAGCGGCACCACCGTCTCGCCGTCGACCACGCTGAACAGCGACACCTCGGGTCCGTCCAGGAAGCTCTCCAGCAGCACCGGGTGGCCGGCGTCGAGCAGTCCGGCGGCGTGCGCCCGGGCGGCGTCGCGGTCGGTGGTGACCACCACCCCCTTGCCGGCGGCCAACCCGTCGTCCTTGACCACCCAGGCGCGCTGGCGGGGCGGACCGAAGCGGTCCAGCGCGGCGTCCAGGTGTGCCGGATTGTCAATGACCTCGCTGGTCGCGGTGCGCACCCCGGCGGCTGCCATGACGTCCTTGGCGAACGACTTGCTGCCCTCTATTCGCGCGGCCTGTTTGGTGGGGCCGAAGCAGGCGATCCCGGCCGCCCGCACGGCGTCGGCCACGCCCAGCACCAGCGGCACCTCGGGGCCGATCACAACCAGGTCGGCCCCGATCCTGCGGGCGAGGCCGGCGACCGCGTCGCCGTCGGTGATGTCGACGTCGTACTGGTCGGCGATGGCCGCGGTGCCGGCGTTACCCGGTGCGATCGCCAGAGCGTCGACATCGGGGTCGCGGCGCAGGGCCAACAGCAGGGCGTGTTCGCGGGCTCCGGACCCGATCACCAGGACGCGCACGTCGGTAACCCTAACGCCTCGCGCCTGGCCATACACTTGACGACTCGGTGTATGGTCGAGGTATGACGCAGAGCACATGTCCGCTCACCGCCGGCTTCGACTTCACCGACCCGGAGGTACTGCTGCGCGGCATCCCGGTCGCCGAGTTCGCCTATCTGCGCAAGACCGCGCCGGTGTGGTGGAACGAGCAGCCGGAGACGATCTTCAACGACGGCGGTTACTGGGTGGTCAGCCGTCATCGCGACATCAAGGAGATCTCCCGCGACAGCAGCCGCTGGTCGACCAACCGCAAAGGGGCGGTGATGCGCCTGCCCGAAGGCACCACCCCGGAGCAGCTCGAACTGACCAAGGCGCTGCTGATCAACCACGACGCGCCCGAGCACACCCGGCTGCGCAAGATCATCTCGAAACTGTTCACCCCGCGCGCGGTCGCCGTGCTGGAGGAGAAGCTGGCCCGCGCCGCCCACGAGATCGTCCGTGCGGCAAAGGAAAAGGGGTCTGGCAACTTCGTCGAGGACATCGCGATGAAGCTGCCGTTGCTGGCCATCGCGGATCTGATCGGGGTGCCGGAGCAGGACCGGGAGCAGATCTATTACTGGTCGAACTGCATCCTCAACACCGACGATCCGGACTTCGACTCGGATCCGACCGCGGCCAACGCCGAGTTGATGGCCTACGCGTACAACATGGCCGAACAGCGCCGCAAGTGCCCGGCCGACGACATCGTGACCCGGCTGGTGCACGCCGACATCGACGGTGAGGCGCTCGGCGAGGTCGAGTTCGCGTTCTTCGTCATCCTGCTGGCGGTGGCCGGCAACGAGACCACCCGCAACGCGATGACGCACGGCATGAACGCGTTCTTCGACAACCCGCAGCAGTGGGAGATCTTCAAGCGGGAGCGCCCGGAGACCGCCGTCGACGAGATCGTGCGGTGGGCCACCCCGGTGCACTGCTTCCAGCGCACCGCGCTGGTCGACACCGAGGTGGGTGGCGTCACCGTCCGCGCGGGTCAGCGGGTCGGGCTGTTCTACAGTTCGGCCAACTACGACGAAGAGGTCTTCGACCGGCCGTTCGAGTTCAACATCCTGCGCAACCCCAACCCGCACCTCGGGTTCGGCGGCCACGGGGCGCACTACTGCATCGGCGCCAACCTGGCCCGGATGGAGATCAAGCTGATCTTCAACGAGATCGCCGATCAGATCCCGAATATCGCCAAACTCGGTGAGCCGCAGCGGCTGCGTTCGGGCTGGATCAACGGCGTCAAGGAGCTGCCGGTCTGCTACACCGGCTGACGGTTTCGTGCGCGGTCGGGCCGGCCCGGCCCCGGAGGGCGCGCATTAGGATCGCGGCGTGCGTACCCACGGCTGGGCCGGCGCGACGCCGGCGAGCGACGAGGAGGCGGTCACCCGCATCCTCGATGCGGCCGACAAGGCGATCGACGCCCGCGGCGGGGAGTTCTCGATCGCCGACGTGGCGCGCACCCTGGGGGTCACCCGCCAGACCGTGTACCGCTACTTCCCCAGCACCGATGCGCTGCTGATGGCGGCCGCGCAGCGGGCGGCCACCGCGTTCCTGGACCGGCTCGCCGAGCATCTCCGCGGGATCACCGACCCCGCGGAGGCCATCGCGGAGGGGATCGCGACCGCGCTGGAGTGGCTGCCCGAGGACAAGCACACCAGCCTGCTGCTTGGGCCGGCCAAGGCGGGCGCATTCAGCCGGACGGTGACCTCCGATATCGCCCTGCAGTTCGCCGGATCGATGCTGCGTCGCTTCGACATCGACTGGGCGGCATGGGGTTTCGATGATGCCATGCTCGACGAGCTGGCCGAGCACGTGCTGCGGATCATCCAGTCGTTCGTGATCGACCCCGGTCGGCCGCCGCGCCGCGGCGACGATCTGCGCCGGTACCTGCGGCGCTGGGTCGGGCCGACGGTGACCGCGGCCGCCGCAACGGAATCCGCAGGTTAGCCCCACGTGGGCCGCCTCAGCCGCGGTGGAACTGCCGCGTCGACCCCGCGTCGACGTCCATCTGCTCCGATTCGTTACGCATCCTGAAGAGACCGCATGCCTGAGCGTTCGCGCCCAGCGGGTGGGGCTGCTGCGCTACGTCGATCGGGCCGGGCCTCTGCAGCCCACAATGGCCGTTCACGCTGACGAGGACCCCTGCCATGAGCGCCGTCGACGCCCTACGCGACGTGGAAGCGCGCTCGATCGAGCTACGGTGACGGCCCTCCGGCGACGGGTCAAAAGCACCGGATCAGTAATCAGATCACCGTCAGCGGCAGCGACTTTCGCGGCTGAAATGCGAAGGACGCACCGCCGCTGATCTTCACCACCGCCACCTCGGAGAACTCCTCGGCCTCGGTGCCGGTGTCGACGACACGCGCCGTCCAGTCCTCGGCCCCGCCGGCCACCTCGACGTCGAGCCGGCTGTCGACCGCCCGCACCGCGGCCTGCAATGGGCGTGTTTCCGCGGGTGTCACCAGGGAGATCCACGCACCGTCCTCGTGCGCCGCGGACCGCTGCACCGACACGGTGTCCGGCCCGAAGTCGGCGTGGGTGTACGCCGACGGGTTGAACATCGGATGCAGCCGCAGTGTCTCGACCGCGCCCTCGATTCCACCCGGCAGCCGCAGCGCCCGGTGGATCCGCTCGGCGGCGACTCCGGCTATGCCGATCAGCTGCTTGGTGCAGATCTCCCTCGCCAGTGCGGTGTTGGTGCCCGCGCGCTTGCTCACCGCGACGGCGTACGACAGGTTCAGCAGATGCATTTGCAGGCACACCTCGTCGGCGATGCGCACCAGCGCCGAGTGTGAGAACGCACCGAAGTCCAGATCGGACAGCAGCGGACCCGAGTAGTCGGACCGGCCCTCGTCGGACTCGTCGATCGGATCGAGTTCGGTCTGCGCCGCCCGGGTTCGGCGCATCGTCTCCAGCACCGGGTGGTCCTCGACCTCCGGGTACGACTCGTCGATGGTGACCGTCCACGCGCAGTGCGGATGACGGTCGGCGGGCACCCGCGGTGGCCGGTGGATCGGCCGGATCTGCGCCTTGCGGTTGGTGGCGGCCGCGGTCGCGTCGAAGGTCGGGTCCTCGATGTCGTGGCACATGCCGCGCACGTAGTCCTCACCCATCGGCTCGACGTCGAGCAGCGCCCCGCAGTGGTCGAGGTGGAACTCGCCGTGATGACGGTCGTGCACGGTGTAGCGGAAGTCCATGAACTGCGGCGGCGCACCGATGTCGAGCTGCATGCCCTTGAAGATGGTCGGCACGTCGTCGCCTTCGAACCTCAGCGCCCGCTGCATCCGCTTGGTGTAGATGGGGCTGGCGCCCATCCACTCCTCGATTGCGATCTGCAGCATTTCCTCGCGACCGAAATTGCTGATGCACCACGCCATTCCGGAGCGGTCGATGAGCTGGCCGATCAGCAGCAGCTCCGGCACCAGCACCGCGAGCCGGTCCCGCGACAGCCCCGCGAATCTACTTGTCATTGTCGGGGTGAACGGTGCCGCCGGAGTGCATCCTCACCGCGGCGTTGACGTTGGCCTTGCGGTCCTCGCCTTTGCCCTCCGCGGCGGCCTTGCGGCGCTGTTTGATCACCTTGCTCACCGCCCCGTCCAGCTTGGAGCCCAGCGGGAACCCGAGGTAGTGAGTGAGGAAGATCGCCATCTCCTTCAGCTCGTCCTCGGTGAGCTCCCCGTTGGCCAGGGCCGCATTGGCCTGGATCTCGGCCAGCTCGGAGTTGCCGACGGCGGTGACCGCGGTCAGCGTCATGATGCGCTTGTCGCGCATCGACAGACCGGGTCGGGTCCAGATGGTGCCGAAAAGATGGTCGACGGTGAGGTCGAAGTACGGATCGCCCTCGATGTTCGGCATCTCCCAGCCGTAGACCTCGTTCATCTTCTCGAGGCCCTTGCGGCGCAACTCGTCCATCCGACTCACTCCTTCGTGTGCGGCACGCCGAGCCCGGCGGCCAGGTTCTTCAGCGCGATCTCGGCCAACGGCAGCTCGACACCGGTCTTCTTGCCGAGTGCGAGCGCCAGCTTCAGGTCCTTCTCGCCGAGCTCACGGGTGTGCACGAACGGGTCGTGCAGGAAATGGTCCGGCGGCAGCGGTTTGGTGTCGTCGCGGTACATGATCGCGCCGGGCCCGCCGCTCTGCGCATCGCTGTGACGCACCACCTGACCGAGCTTCTGCAGGTCGATTCCCGCCGCCTCGGCCAGCACCTGCGCCTCGCACGCGGCGGCGAAACCGATGAAGGTCAGCATGTTGCGGGCCAGTTTCATCCGGGTGCCCGCGCCGGGCTCGCCCGCGCGCACCACCAGCGACGCCCACTTCTTGAAGACCGGCTTGACCGCGGCGTAGGCCTCGTCATCGGCCCCCACCATGACGGCCAGCTCCCCCTTCTCGGCCGCCCCGGCGCCGCCGCTGACCGGCGCATCGACGATGTGAATGCCCTTCGGCCGCAACTGCTCAGCCAGCTCCGGAGCCGTTTCGGGTTCGATGGTCGAGTGGATCGCGATGACGGTGCCGGGTTTGGCGTGTTCGGCGAGCCGGCCGACCACGTCACGCACCTGTTCGTCGTTGAGCACGGTGACGCTGATGACGTCCGCCTCCGCGACATCCGCGACGCCGGAGGCGAGCGTCGCGCCGGCCTCACCGAACGGCGCCATCGCCTCGGCGCGCACATCGAAGACGATCAACCCGCCGGGCCAGTCCACCAGGCGCTTGGCCATCGGGGCGCCCTGGTTGCCGAGGCCGATGTATCCGAGCTTGATGTTCTCGCTCATGACCGGATGATCTGTCCGCCGTCGACGTTGAAGATCTGGCCGGTGATCCAGCTCGCCCGGTCCGACAGCAGAAACAGGCACATGCCGACCAGATCTTCGGGAGTGCCCATGCGCGACAACGGAATCTGCTTCACGATGTCGTCGACCATCTCCTTGGGCGTGGTGCTGCGGGTGGCCTCGGTGTCGATCGGGCCGGGCGCGATGGCGTTGATCCGGATGTTCATGCCGCCGAGCTCGCGGGACAGCTGCTGGGTCAGGCCGTTGATGCCGACCTTGGCCAGGCCGTAGAAGTTCGAGTACAGCCAGGCCGCCGTCGAGGACTGGTTGACGATCGCCCCGCCGCCGCGCTTGGCCATCTTCTTGTAGACCGCCCGCGTGCACACCAGCGCACCGTCGAGGTTCACGCTCATGAACTTCTTGTAGTAGTCCCAGTCGACGGTGATGAGGAAGTCCAGCTTCATCCCGCCGTAGATCGCGGCGTTGTTGACCAGGTAGTCGATGCCGCCGAACTCGGCCACCGTGCGGTCGGCCATCGCCCTGGCCGACTCCGGGTCGGACACGTCCACCGGCACGCCGATCGCCGTGCCGCCGTCGGCGGCGATCTGCTTGGCGACGGCCTCGGCGGCCTCGGTGTTGATGTCGGCCACCACCACCGCCGCGCCCTCGCGGGCCAACGCCTCGGCGTAGGCCTGGCCGATCCCGCCACCGGCCCCGGTGACGATCGCGACCTTGTCGTCGAACTGACCCATCAGCGTTCTCCCTTGATCTCCAGCCTCGTTCGCCGTCACCCGCCCGCGCTACTGCGCTGCCGCGGCCCCGTCCCGACTCGCCGCTGCCGCGGCCCCGTCCCGACTCGCCGCTGCCGCGGCCCCGTCCCGACTCGCCGCTGCCGCGGCGATCACCTTGATCTCCGTGTACTCCTCGAACCCGGCCAGGCCCATCTCCCGGCCGATACCGGACTGCTTGTACCCGCCGAACGGGGCATCGGCCGAATACCAGATGCCGCCGTTGACGTTGACCGTGCCGACCCGCAGCCGCGCCGCGACGCTCGCCGCCCGGTCCGGATCGGCCGAGAACACCGTGCCGCTCAGCCCGTACGGCGAGTCGTTGGCAATGCGTACCGCGTCGTCGTCGCCGTCGTGGGGGATCACGGTCAGCACCGGGCCGAAGATCTCCTCCCGGGCCACCCGGGCGTCGTTGGTCAGCCCGGCGATCACCGTCGGCTCGATGAAGAACCCCTTGTCGCGATCGGCGGGCCGGCCGCCGCCGCAGGCGAACCGGCCGCCCTCCTGAATCGCCAGGTCCAGGTAGCCCTGCACCCGGTCGCGCTGGCGTGCCGAGATCAACGGACCACACACCGTGCGGGCGTCGTTCGGATCGCCGGGCCGCAGTGAGGCCATGGTGGCCGCGGTCGCCTCCACCGCCTCGTCGTAGCGCTGCCGCGGCACCAGCAACCGGGTGGTGATCGCGCAGCCCTGCCCGGCATGCATCGACGCGGTGAACGCGGCCATCGAGCACGCCCCGGCCAGGTCGGCGTCGTCGAGCACCACGAACGCCGACTTGCCGCCCAGCTCGAGGAACACCTTCTTGATCGTCGCCGCCGCGGCCGTCATCACCGCCCGCCCGGTGGCCGCCGACCCGGTGAACGACACCATGTCCACCCGCGGGTCCTCGCTGAGCAGCGCGCCGATCCGGTGGTCGCTGGAGGTGACGATGTTGATCACCCCGGGCGGGAAGTCGGTGTGTTCGGTGATCAGTTCGCCGAGTACGGCCGCCGCCCACGGCGTGTCCGGGGCGGGTTTGAGCACCAGGGTGTTGCCGGCCGCCAGCGCCGGGCCGATCTTGGCCAGGTTGATCTGGTGCGGGAAGTTCCACGGCGTGATCGCGCCGACCACCCCGACCGCCTCGCGCACGATGCGCCGGTCGGTCGGGATGCCCTGCGGCGTGGCGTACCCGAGATCTGTTGTCCAGGAGTAGTTCTCGGCGGTGTCGGCGGCGAACGACAGATCCTCGATCGGTGTCTCCAGCTGACCGCCGGAGGTCAGCATGCGCGGGGCGCCGACCTCGGCGATGGTCAGCTCGCGCAGCTCCTCGAGATGGTCGCGCATGGCCTGCTGCAGCTGGCGCAGGCAGCGCACCCGCAGCGCGGTGTCACGCGACCAGTCGGTCTCGTCGAAGGCGCGCCGCGCGGCCTCGATCGCCTGGCCCAGGTCGGCGGCGTCGGCGTCGGCGGCCACCCCGAGCACTTCCTCGGTCGCGGGGTTCACGGTGTCGAAGGTGCCGGCCGAGCCGGCGACCAGCTTGCCGTCGATGAGCAGTCGGCTCTCGCGGTCAGCCAGTAATGCCATGAAGATTGCCCTCTTTCAGGGTACTGGACAAGTGTCCGACAACGTCACCCCGAACCATAGTCCCAGCCCGCCGCGACGGGCAAGAACAAGTTCTCGAATCTGCTCACCAGAACCGGTCTGAACAGGAATTTCTGCGGTCTCGCTTGATCATCGAGAGGCCTGTCGGATACGTTGGACAGGTGTCCAGCGATGCGGTGGTCGCCGCCACAACACCCGGTGGTGAACCCGGCACGCCCCCGCGCAACAAGCGCCAGGAGGAGACCTTCCGCAAGGTGCTCGCCGCGGGGATGGAGATGCTGCGCGAATCGTCCTACGCCGACCTGACGGTCCGCGCCGTCGCCGCCCGTGCCAAGGTCGCGCCGGCGACCGCCTACACCTACTTCTCCTCGAAGAACCATCTGATCGCCGAGGTCTATCTCGACCTCGTCAGGCAGGTGCCCTACTTCACCGACGTCAACGACAGCCGGTTGACCCGGGTGGAGAAGACGTTGCGCGCCCTGGCTCTGACGGTCGCCGACGAACCGGAGGTGGCGGCCGCGTGCACCACGGCATTGCTGAGCGGCAACGACGACGCCGTGCGCGGTGTCCGCGATCGCATCGGCGCGGAGATCCACCGCCGCATCCGCTCCGCACTCGGCCCGGACGCCGACCCCCGGACCCTGTCCGCGCTGGAGATGACCTTCTTCGGCGCGATGGTCCACGCCGGCACCGGCGCCTTCACCTACCACCAGATCGCCGACCGGCTCAGCTACGTGATCGGCCTGATCGTCGGAGAGGAAGCCTCCCGACCCGAATCCCCGCCGGAGAGAAAGTCATGAGCGTATCGACGAGTGGCCCCACCAGCGGCCCCGCCCGGGAAGTCCTGCTCGACCCGTACGACTACGCGTTCCACGAGGACCCGTACCCGTTCTACAAGCGGCTGCGCGACGAGGCTCCCCTGTATCACAACGAAGAGCTCGGGTTCTGGGCGCTGTCGCGGCACGCCGACGTGCTCAAGGGTTTCCGCAACAGCACCAATCTGTCGAACAAGTACGGCGTCTCGCTGGACCCGGCCTCGCGTGGGCCCCACGCCAGCAAGACCATGTCGTTCTTGGCCATGGACGATCCGGAACACCTGCGGCTGCGCACGCTGGTGTCCAAGGGATTCACCCCGCGCCGGGTGCGGGAGCTCGAGCCGCGGGTGACCGAGATCGCGCTGCAGCACCTCGACACCATGCTGGCCAAGGCGCGCGACAACGAAACCGTCGACTACGTCGACGAATTCGCCGGCAAGCTGCCGATGGACGTGATCTCGGAGCTGATGGGCGTGCCGGAGCCCGACCGCGCGCAGCTGCGGGCGTGGGCCGATGCGGTGATGCACCGCGAGGAGGGGGTCACCGACGTGCCGCCGGCCGCGGTGGAGGCGTCGATCAACCTGATCGTCTACTACCAGGGCATGCTCGCCGAGCGGCGCAAGAAGCCGACCGACGACCTGACCACCGCGCTGCTGGAGGCCGAGATCGACGGCGACAAGCTCACCGACGACGAGATCCTCGGCTTCATGTTCCTGATGGTCATCGCCGGCAACGAGACCACGACGAAGCTGTTGGCCAACGCGATGTACTGGGGTTACCGCAATCCCGACCAGATCGCGCCGCTCTACACCGACCTGGACCGGGTTCCGCAGTGGGTGGAGGAGACGCTGCGCTACGACACCTCCAGCCAGATCCTGGCCCGCACCGTCGTCGGCGATCTCGTGCTCTACGACACCAAGATCCCCGAGGGCGACGTGGTGCTGCTGCTGCCCGGCTCCGCGCACCGCGACGAGCGCGTCTTCGACGAACCCGACCGCTATCTGGTCGGTCGTGAGATCGGTTCGAAGCTCATGAGTTTCGGCAGCGGCGCGCACTTCTGCCTGGGAGCGCACCTGGCCCGGATGGAGGCCCGGGTGGCGCTGACCGAACTGTTGAAGCGAATCCGCGGATACCAGGTCGACGAGGCCAACGCCGTCCGCGTCCACTCCAGCAATGTGCGCGGGTTCGCCCACCTGCCGATCACCGTGGAGGTCGCCTGATGCCCCGTTTCGATCCCCATCCCGACCGCCGACCGACCATCATCGCGGGCGCGTCATCGGGCATCGGCGAGGCCACCGCGTACCTGATGGCGTCCCGGGGTTTCCCGGTCGCACTCGGCGCCCGCCGTGTCGAGAAGCTCGACGAGATCGTCGCCAGGATCCGCGCCGACGGCGGCGAGGCGGTCGGGTTCCATCTCGATGTGACCGATCCCGATTCGGTGAAATCGTTTGTCGCGCAATCCGTCGACGCGCTGGGCGAGATCGAGGTGCTGGTCGCCGGCGCCGGTGACACGAACTTCGCCAAGCTCGCCGAGTCCAGCACCGAGGAGTTCGAGCAGCAGCTGCAGATCCACCTGGTCGGCGCCAACCGGCTGGCCACCGCGGTGCTGCCCGGCATGCTCGAGCGCCGCCGCGGCGATCTGATCTTCGTCGGCTCCGATGTCGCGCTGCGCCAGCGCCCGCACATGGGCGCCTACGGCGCCGCCAAAGCCGGGCTGGTGGCGATGGTGAACAACCTGCAGATGGAACTCGAGGGCACCGGGGTGCGCGCCTCGATCGTCCACCCCGGGCCGACCAAGACCGGCATGGGCTGGAGCCTGCCGCCGGAGAAACTCGAGGCCGCCATCAACGACTGGGTCAAATGGGGGCAGGCGCGCCACGGTTACTTCCTGCGCGCCGCCGATCTGGCCCGTGCGATCACTTTCGTGGCCGAGACCCCGCGCGGCGGGTTCATCGCCCAGATGGAACTGCAACCGGAGGCGCCGATCGTCGACGCCCCGACCGAACGGCACTAACTCACGTATCCGGAGAGGTCATGACCACCCAGCAGCTCAAAGAGATACCGCGCGTTTCCGGCGGCGAGGAGGAACACGGTCACCTCGAGGAGTTCCGCACCGACCCGATCGGGTTGATGAAGCGGGTCCGCGAGGAATGCGGGGATGTGGGCTGGTTCCAGCTCGCCAACAAGAAGGTGATCCTGCTGACCGGGGCCGAGCCCAACGAGTTCTTCTTCCGCGCCGCCGACGAGGAACTCGATCAGGCCAAGGCCTATCCGTTCATGACGCCGATCTTCGGCAAGGGTGTCGTCTTCGACGCCAGCCCGGAGCGGCGCAAGGAGATGCTGCACAACTCGGCGCTGCGCGGCGAACACATGAAAAGCCACGCCACCACGATCGAGGGCGAAGTCCGCAAGATGATCGCCGACTGGGGCGACGAAGGCGAGATCGACCTGCTGGACTTCTTCGCCGAGCTGACCATCTACACCTCGACCGCGTGCCTGATCGGGCTGAAGTTCCGCAATCAGCTCGACCGGCGCTTCGCCGAGTACTACCACCTGCTCGAACGCGGCACCGATCCGCTGTGCTACGTCGACCCGTACCTGCCGATCGAGAGCTTCCGGGTCCGCGACGAAGCCCGGGTGAAACTCGTTGCGCTGGTTCAGGACATCATCAACCAGCGGCTGGCCAACCCGCCGAAGAGCAAGGCCGACCGCGACATGCTCGACGTGCTGGTGTCGATCAAGGACGAGCACGGCAACCCGCGGTTCTCGGCCGACGAGATCACCGGCATGTTCATCTCGCTGATGTTCGCCGGACACCACACCAGCTCGGGCACCTCGGCGTGGGTGCTCATCGAGCTGATGCGGCATCCGGAGATCTACGCCCAGGTGCAGGCCGAGCTCGACGAGCTCTACTCCGACGGGCAGCCGGTGAACTTCCACGCGCTGCGCCAGATCCCGAAGCTGGAGAACGTCCTCAAGGAGACGCTGCGGCTGCATCCGCCGCTGATCATCCTGATGCGGGTGTCCGAGGGCGAGTTCGAGGTCTCCGGCTACCCGATTCACAAGGGCGACTACGTCGCGGCGTCGCCGGCGGTGTCCTGCCGGATCCCGGAGAACTTCCCCGACCCGGACGAGTTCGACCCCGGCCGCTACGACAAACCACGCCAGGAGGATCTGGTCAACCGGTGGACCTGGATCCCGTTCGGCGCCGGCCGGCACCGCTGCGTGGGCGCGGCGTTCGCCCAGATGCAGATCAAGGCGATCTTCTCGGTTCTGTTGCGGGAGTACGAGTTCGAGATGGCTCAGCCGCCGGAGACCTACCGCAACGACCACTCGAAGATGGTCGTCCAGCTGCAGCGGCCGGCCAAGGCCCGCTACCGGCGGCGCGTCAAGGCGTAGGAGGACGAGATGGGTTCCTACCGAATCGAAGTCGACCTGGACCTGTGCCAGGGCCACGCGATGTGCGAGGTCGAGGCCCCCGACTATTTCCGGGTGCCCAAACGCGGCCAGGTCGAGATCCTCAACCCCGAACCACCCGATGAGGCTCGCGCCGAGATCGAGAGCGCGATCGAGATGTGCCCCACCCGGGCGCTTTCCATCCGAGAACTAGGAGAGTGAACGATGCCGTCGATTCCCCGCGACAAGCTCGACGACTGGGTTGAGCGTTGGTTGGAGGCCAACCGGGAGGCCGAACGCAAGGGCGACTGGCGGGGCCTGGCGGAGTTCTACGCCGATGACGCCACCTACGGCTGGAACATCGGGCCCAAGGAGGACGTGATGTGCGTCGGCAAGGACGAGATCCGCGACATCGCGCTCGGCCTGGAGATGGAGGGCCTGGAGAACTGGGTCTACGAGTACCAGAAGGTGATCGTCGACGACCGGCAGGGCGAGATCGTCGGCTTCTGGAAGCAGATCGCCACCAAGTCCGACGGCACCCGCACCGAGATCTACGGCATCGGCGGCAGCTGGTTCCGGCTCAACGAGCAGCTGCTCATCGAGTGGCAGCGCGACTTCTTCGACTTCGGCCACGTCGCCAAGGGGTACGCCAGGCTGATGGAGTCCGGCGACCTCAGCGAGGGCATGAAGAAGCGCATCGAGCGCTCGCTGGCCGGCGAGAAGCTGCCCGGCTACTACCCGCTGGGGCAGGCCCCGGTCCCGCTGTGGTGAGCGCCGGGCCCGGCCAAGCAGTTGATTGGGGGTGGGTGTGACGCGCTTGACTACGACCTCTAGTCTGTGGGCACCGGACCAAACGGAAGGCGCACGCGTATGAAGACCAAAGGTGCTCTGATCTGGGAGTTCAACCAGCCCTGGTCGGTCGAGGAGATCGAGATCGGCGACCCGGTCAAGGACGAAGTCAAGATCCGGATGGAAACCGCCGGGATGTGCCACTCCGACCACCACCTGGTCACCGGTGGCATCCCGATGGGCGGCTTCCCGGTGCTCGGCGGCCATGAGGGCGCCGGCGTGGTGGTCGAGGTCGGCCCCGGGGTCGACGAGTTCGAGCCCGGCGACCACGTGGTGCTGTCGTTCATCCCGTCCTGCGGGCAGTGCCCGTCCTGCCAGGCCGGCCTGCGCAACCTGTGCGACCTGGGCGCGGGCCTGCTCAACGGCGCCGCGGTGTCCGACGGCACCTACCGCATCAAGGCGCGCGGCCAGAACGTCTACCCGATGACGCTGCTGGGCACGTTCTCGCCGTACATGGTCGTGCACAAGAGCTCGGTGGTGAAGATCGACAAGGACATCCCGTTCGAGGTGGCCTGCCTGGTCGGCTGCGGCGTCACCACCGGCTACGGCTCGGCGGTGCGCAGCGGCGACATCCGCCCCGGTGACGACGTCGCGATCGTCGGCTGCGGCGGTGTCGGCATCGGCGCGCTGCAGGGCGCGGTCAACGCGGGTGCGCGCTACATCTTCGCCATCGACCCGGTGGAGTGGAAGCGCGAGCAGGCGCTGAAGTTCGGCGCCACCCACGCCTACCCGGACGTGGACAGCGCGATGGCCGCCATCGCCGAGATCACCTGGGGCAAGATGGCCCAGAAGGTGATCGTCACCGTCGGTGAGCTCAAGGGCAAGGACATCGACGCGTATGTGAACCTGACCGCCAAGGGCGGTACCACGGTGCTTACCGCGATCGGCAGCCTGCTCGACACCGAGGTCAACCTCAACCTGTCGATGCTGACCCTGCTGCAGAAGCGGCTGCAGGGCACCATCTTCGGCGGCGGCAACCCGCACTTCGACATCCCGCAGCTGCTGTCGATGTACAAGGCGGGCAAGCTCAACCTCGACGACATGGTCACCCGCCAGTACAAGCTCGAGCAGATCAACGAGGGCTACCAGGACATGCTCGAGGGTCGTAACATTCGCGGCATCATCCGCTACACCGAAGACGACTGGTGATCGCCATGACCAACAGCGCCACGGATACCGCCGAGATGACGCCCGCGCTCGCCGCGTCGCACAACTCCTGGCGGTGCGTGCAGGCCCGCGACAAGGAGGGCTGGTTGGCGCTGATGGCCGATGACATCGTCATCGAGGACCCCATCGGCAAGTCGGTGACCAACCCGGACGGCAACGGGGTGCGGGGCAAGGAGGCGGTGGCGGCGTTCTTCGACGCCAACATCGCCGCCAACAACCTGCGCATCACCTGCGAGGAGACGTTCCCGTCCAGCTCGCCGTACGAGGTGGCCCACATCCTGGTGCTGCGCAGCAGGTTCGACAACGGCATGACCAGCACGGTGCGCGGCGTGTTCACCTACAAGGTCAACGAGGCCGGGCTGCTAACCAACCTGCGCGGCTACTGGAACCTGGACGCCATGGAGTTCGGCCAGGTGGAGGCACGCGATTAGCCGACCCCTGCGCGGCAAGGGTGCGGTCGTCGTCGGCGGATCCCGAGGTATCGGCCGCGCCGTTGCCGAGCTGCTCGCCGACCTGGGTGCCGGGGTGGTGGTCAACGGCCGCGACGCCGAGGCGGCACAGGCGGCCGCCGACGCGATCGACGGTGCCATCGCCCACCCCGGCTCGCCGGCCGATCCGGCCGTGGCCGATGCGCTGATCGACCGCTGCGCAACGGAGTTCGGCCGGATCGACATCCTGATCAACTGCGCGGGCACGCCGGGACTGGCGGCCGAGTCGATCCTGAGCGTGACGAGCGAGCTGTTCCGCGATCTGCTCGACGCGCACCTGCTCACCACATTCGAGACCTGCCGGGCGGCCGCCCCGCGGATGGTCGCCCAGGGCGGCGGCGCGATCGTCAACACGACTTCGTTCGCGTTCCTCGGCGACTACGGCGGAACCGGCTACCCGGCCGGCAAGGGCGGGGTGAACGGGTTGACGCTGGCCGTCGCCGCCGAACTCGCCGAGCACGGGGTGCGGGCGAACGTGGTGTGCCCGGGCGCGCGGACCCGGCTGTCCACCGGCCCGGAGTACGAGGCGCACATCGCCGAGCTGAACCGGCGCGGGCTGCTCGACGACGTCAGCACCCGGGCCGCCCTCGACGCTCCCCCGCCGGAGTACGTCGCGCCCACCTACGCGTATCTGGTCAGCGACCTGGCCCGCCACGTCACCGGCCAGATCTTCGTGGCCGCAGGCGGTTTCGTCGGCCGCTTCGACCGCCAGACCCCGTCGATCATCGGCTACCGCGACCACCACGACAACCCGCCGTATTCGCTCGACGAACTGCATGCGCTGATCGGCGGCTGATCCACTGACCCGCGAACGTGAATCCGCTGCGGGAAACCGGCCCGGAACCCGCAGCGGCTTCACGTTCGGCGCGGCCGGCGGCCCTGGGGGCGTGACGATCCCCCGCCACTAAGCTCGACGCCATGGCGTCGGTATTCACCAAGATCATCAACGGGGAACTGCCCGGCCGGTTCGTCTACGAGGACGACGAGGTCGTCGCGTTCCTGACGATCGCACCCATCACGCAGGGCCACACGCTGGTGGTGCCGCGGGCCGAGGTCGACCACTGGCAGGACGTCGACCCGGCGCTGCTCAACAAGGTGATGGGGGTGGCCCAGCTGATCGGCAAGGCCGTGGTGCGGGCGTTCAACGCCCAGCGCGCGGGGGTGATCATCGCCGGCTTGGAGGTCCCGCACCTGCACGTGCACGTCTTCCCCACCAACAACCTGTCGGACTTCGGATTCGCCAACGCCGACCCGAACCCGTCACCGGAGTCGCTGGACGAGGCGCAGGCCAAGATCAAGGCCGCGCTCGCCGAGCTGCGCTGATCACCGGGTTTGCCCGCGGACGACTTTCGGTGGGTGCGACGGCGGTATGCCCCTAGACTTGGGCGCATGAACCTCGGCAAGGCCGTCACGGACCTGGCCACCGCTCCGGTGCGGGTCAGCCTGGCGGTCGCTGAAGCCGGGCTGTCGATGGCCGGCAACGCCCTCCACGTCGCCCAGCGCGCCCTCGGTGACTCCACCGCCTCCGGCTCCCGCGCGGGATCGCCGTCGTTCGCCAGCATGCTGGGCCTCGACGAGACCGTCGAGCGGGCGAACCGGCTGGCCAGGCTGCTCGACGACGACGCCCCGCTGGGCCGGGCGCTGCGGCCCGGCGGTCCGGTCGACCGGCTGCTGCGCCCCGGCGGCATCGTCGACCAGCTGACCTCCGAGGGCGGGCTGCTGGACCGGCTCACCGCCGAGAACGGCCCGGTCGCGCGGGCGCTGGCACCCGGCGGCCTGGTGGACCAGCTGGCCTCCGAGGGCGGGCTGATCGACCGGCTCACCACCGAAGACGGCGCGCTGTCGCGGATCATCGAGCCGGGCGGGCTGGCCGACCAATTGCTGGCCAAGGACGGCCTGTTCGAGCGGGTGTTGCGCGAGGACGGGGTGGTCGACCGGATACTGGCCGAAGGTGGGTTGCTGGACACGCTGACCGACCCGGACGGGCCGCTGCTCAAGCTCGCCGACGTGGCCGACACGCTCAACCGGCTCGCGCCGGGCCTGGAGGCGCTGGGGCCGACGATCGACGCCCTGCACGACGCGGTGGTCACGCTGGCCCAGGTGGTCAACCCGCTCAGCAACATCGCCGACCGAATTCCCCTGCCGGGCAGACGGCCCCGGGCCCGGACCGCGGCCCGTCCGGTTCGGTCTCAGCGGGTGATCGACGTCGGGGACTGACCCGATAGGATCGATGGACGCCGATTCTTTGCCGGTCGGCGCATGCCTCCTTAGCTCAGTGGTAGAGCACTCGCCTTGTAAGCGAGCGGTCGTCAGTTCGAATCTGACAGGGGGCTCCACGGCCGGGTCAGCCTGGCTCCGACAGCGGGGCTGGTGTACAAGGGAAGCCATGGCTGACACCGGGTTCTGGATCGCCTGGGGCATTCCCGCCCGCGGGCGCGAAACCCACGCCCTGGGACTCCTCGAGAAGTCCCTGTCGGGCTTCCTCGAAGAGCTCGTCCGCGACGGACGCATCGAGCGCTACGACACCGCGATCCTCAAACCGCAGCCGCACGAACTGGGCGGGTTCGTGCTGTTGCAGGGCAGCTGGCAGCAGATCGACACGCTGCGCCGCGACGCCGACTTCCAGAGCTGGCTCAACCAGATCCAGTTGGTCGCCGACCACGTCGGTATCGCGGACGCGTGGGTCGGCGACGGGATCGCCGAGGCGGTGGACCGGTATCGGGACGCCCTGCGCGAGGCCGGTCTGGCGGAGTAGCCAGCATTCGTTTAACCGACCTAAACACGCAGTACAGCCTGTACTTCAGCGAACCAGAGAGGTTCATGAGACATTTCTGAATTTTGCTGTGCGGTGTCTTGCCGTGCTATCTAATGGCTCTTACTCGTAGGGCGGTCCTGCGGAGGTCTTGTATGGGAGCAGCGCAGTACATCGGACGGGTCGGCGGCCTGGCGGTCGCACTGGGCGTCGGCACTGCGATCGCCACCGGACACGGAATCGCGGCGGCGGACTCCGACGGCTCGACCAACGACACCGGCGGCAGCCAGTCCGCCTCGGTCGGCGGCTCGGACACCGGCACCTCGTCGACCGGCTCATCGGCGACCTCTTCGACCGCATCCTCGACGTCATCGACGTCATCGACGTCAACGGTCACGCGTGACGACGGCGAACCCGGCGACTCGGCGGGATCGAGCGGCGGGTCCGGCGGCTCGGCCACGAAGCCCCGCAATGCGACCAAACGGGGGCAGGTGAGCGCCCAGACCAACACCGGCAGCCTGCGCGGCAGCCGGCCGAGTAAGGCTGACGAGTCGACCCCCGCGTCCGCAGCCGGGTCGACCACCTCGTCGTCGACGTCGTCAACCACGCAGACCACCGGGTCCACCCCGAGCAGCAAATCCTCCGAAAGTACGGAACCGACCGGCAATACCGGATCGACCGAGACAACGGGTTCGACCGAGAACACGTCCAGCGAGAGCACCGACACAACGCCGCCGGAGGACGTCCACACCGACGACACCGAGACGGCCGACACCGCCACGCCCGGGTCGCAGCCGTCCGAAGACGCGCCTCCCCGGACCGGTGCCGAATCCACGCCGGAACCTACGCCGCAGCAACAGGTTTCAGGCGACACCGGGACAACGGGCGAGAGTAACCGCTCCCTCCTCGACGCCGGCCCGGACCCGGCGCTTCCCGCCGCCAACGCCGTCACGTCGCCGACCCTGGCGAGCACCACGGTCACCGCGCGGCAGGTCGAGCGCTCCGACGCGGCCGCTTCGACACGCGACAACGAGAGCCCGGCGTTGGCGCTGTTCGCCGACGCCCGCGACCTGGCCGCCGCCGGTCCGCTCGTCATGTCGCCGCCGCTGGCCGCGACCCTGACCGACACGCTGCGCCCCAAGCCGGCCACCGTGCTCACCGCGGTGGCCGACGCGGTGACGAACATCGTCCGGCTCGTGCTGACCCCGTTCGCCGGCACATCGCCGGTGTCACCGGCACAGCCTCCGCTGATCTGGAGCCTGCTGGCGTTCGCCCGCCGCGAGTTCGACAACTTCTTCACCGCGCTCGCCGGCCGCAGCACCGGCGTGCAGCTCGCCGCCCCGGTGACCACCGCCCTCGCGCTGGCGGCGGTGCCGTCGAACCCGCGTCCGGGCTTCCCGACCCCGGGTCAACAGCTCAGCCCGTCAACCAGTTTCGTGGACTGGGTGACCGGCAACTATCCGCCCAACAACACCCAGTACTGGTACGGCGTCACCGGCACCGACATCGGCGTGATCTGGGACAACGGCATGGAGGACGACCCCAGCACGCCGTACAACGAGCATCAGGTCCTGATGGCCTTCGGCGACACGTTCGGGATCCGCGGTTATCCGGGCGACCATTGGCGGCCCAACATCCTGTTCCGCAGCTCCGACACCGATCTGTCCGACGGCATCACGCTGGCCGATCCGGAATGGTTCACCGGCAACGACTTCGGCGGCTCCCCGCTGACCTGGGTGCCCGACGGCGCACCGTACCAGTACATGGCGCGCCAGATCATCTTCCCCGAGGGGCTGCCCGCCGGTATCACGCTGATCCCGACCGCCGGTGTCTCGGTTCCCACACCGGGAACGAAATACGGTGTCACCCAATACATCAGCTTCATGTCGGTGACTCGGTGGGGTTCCGCCGGCCGGTGGACCACCAACTACTCGGCGATCGCCTACTCCGAGGACAACGGCGAGACGTGGCACGTCGCCCCGGAGACCGTGCGCTACAACAACGCCTGGTCCGGCAACAAGAACTTCCAGCAGATGGCGTTCGTCCGCCCCGGCGACGGCTACGTCTACGTGTACGGCACCCCGAACGGCCGGCAGGGCTACGCGTACCTGGCGCGGGTGCCCGAGGAGCACATCCTCGACCTGTCGCAGTACGAGTACTACAGCGCCGGCCGCCGTGGTCTGTTCACCAACACCCCGGCCGGCTGGTACAAGGGCGACCCCTCCGTCGCGACCCCGGTGTTCGGCAAGGAGACCGGCGCCTGCGGGGTCGGCCGGGCCGGCAACCGGGTAAGCGAGATGTCGGTGCAGTACAACGAGTACCTGGGCAAGTACGTGGTGCTCTACGGCGATCAGTTCGACAACATCGTCATCCGCACCGCCGACCGGCCGGAGGGCCCCTGGTCGAGCGCGACGGTGCTGATCCCGCAGCAGAACGGCGGCATCTACGCGCCGATGATGCATCCGTGGTCGCCGTCCACCCAGGGCACCGGCCCCGAGCTGTACTGGAACCTGTCGCTGTGGTCGGAGTACAACGTGATGTTGATGCGTACCGATCTGAGCAAGTTGTGACGCCATGCTGAGGACCGCGTCGCTGCTGGCGGTGGCCGGTCTGCTGTCGTCCGGAGCGGTCGCGGCCGCCGCCCCGGAGCCGCCTGGCCCGGAGCGCCCGTGTCCGGAGTTCGCCGGCGCGATGACGCTGCCCGCCGGCGCACGGCTGGGACTGGTGTGTGACGGTTCGCGCTGGCAGGCACTCACCGAGCCGCGGCCACCGCACGATCGGTGGATCAGCTTCGGGCCGGAGATGACGCTGCACGGCGAGGGCCGGCGCAACCCCGAGGTTCGCGCCGGGGCGTGGATCGGCACCCCGCTGGATGCGACGGAGCGATGCCGGGCCACGCAGCGCACCGCCGTCGGCCCGGGCGTGCTCTCCGATCCGGTCACCGCCGCCGGCGAGCCCGGCGAGAAGATCGAATTCGAGGTGCTGCCAAGGCTTTTCGAGTTGAGACTGAGTGGCTACTGCGATTGGCGGCGGGTCGACTAGTCCCCGCCGGAGCCGGAAAGTGAAGGCCCCGAAAGTGAAGCCGTGGCTGCGATCGGACGCGTTCGGCGACCACCGGTTCACGCTCGGCGCGAGGGCGAGCGGCGCGAACGGGGCGGCCGGGCCAGCGGGCTGTCCCACACCGCCCCGGTGATCGCGGCGATCGCGAGACCGATCAGCCCGCCGGCCGCGACGATGGCGTCGATATCCATGGCTCGGCTCAACCCGACTTCTTGCCGCCGCGCCTCGACGAGCCCGGTGAGTTGGCAATCGCCGCCGCGCGGGATTTGCTCATCTCCTTCTTGCGGAGGCCTTCGTACTGCTTGTCGTTCTTGACGCTGGGGCCGTGGTCTTTCGCCATGACGGGCTCCTTCCGTGTTGCGGAAGGGATACCCGTCGGGCGAACCGTTCTCACCAAGAATTCCGGCCGCGACAGAGACCGGTTCGGGCCCCGTGCCGCGGCCGGATGCACCGACGAAACACCTAGAAGATCAGTCCCTGGCCCTTGGTGGTGGCCGCCGCGAACCTCTCCTGGACGTCGGCCCAGTTCACCACGTTCCAGAACGCCTTGACGTAATCGGCTTTGACGTTCTTGTACTGCAGGTAGTAGGCGTGTTCCCACATGTCGACCTGCAGCAGCGGGATGATGCCGAGCGGAACGTTGGCCTGCTGATCGTAGAGCTGGAACGTCAGCAGCCGCTGCCCCAGTGTGTCGTAACCGAGTACCGCCCATCCGGATCCCTGCAGACCGTTGGCCGCGGCGGTGAACTGATCGCGGAAGGCGTCGAAGCTGCCGAACTGATCGTCGATCGCCGCGGCGAGTTCGCCCTCGGGCTTGTCGCCACCGTCCGGCGACAGGTTCTGCCACCAGATCGTGTGGTTGATGTGCCCGCCCAGATGGAAGGCCAGGTTCTTCTCGAGCAGGAAGATCGCGCGGTAATCGCCTGCCGCCCGGGCCTCCTCGAGCTGGGCGAGCGTGTCGTTCACGCCCTTCACGTACGCGGCGTGGTGCTTGCTGTGGTGAACCTCGTTGATCTGACCGGAGATGTGCGGCTCGAGCGCGCCGTAGTCGTAGGGCAGATCGGGCAGCGTGTATTCGGCCATCGTGTCCTTTCCGATGTCGTCCGCCGATGGAGGTGGGCCGTTCCACCCCGCCCGATAATACCTGTCCAACTGTTCACATGTTGTGATAGCGTGATGTCGCGGGCCGGCCGTGACACATCGATGCAGCAGATCGCGTGAGACCTCTCGGCAAAAAGAGTGGCGAACGCCGCGGCCGGTCCGACCTACTTCAGCCGCGCCACCGCATACGCCGCGGCCTGCGCGGCCATCCCGTTCACCCCGTACATCGCGTGGGCGATGCTCGGACCGCCCACCGGCGCCCCGTTGCAGATGTTGTCGTCGGGCGCGCACATCTCCAGCGTCTTGTCGGCGTAGGCCGGGCCGATCCGTACCGGCGGCGCGCCGACGTCCCGCAGGAACCGCTCCGACGGCATGCCGATGAGCACCACCGCGGCCACGTGGTCGGCGATGTCCTCCGGCATGGGATCCGGCAGGTAGCTGCGGTACTCGGGCGGAATCTCGCTGGGGATCTCCGCCGACGTGACGTATCCGGCCAGCGCCGCGCCCTGGGAGAACCCGCCCAGCACGATCTGGGTGTCCGGACAGTTGCTCGCCGTCGTCTCGATGTGCTGACCGGCGTCACGGATGCCGTCGATCACCGTCCTGGCGAACTGGATGCGGTCTCCGAAGTCGCTGCTGGCGGCGTAATTGACCGGATAGACGTTCACCGACCGCGGTTGCGCCTGGGCGCGCACCGCGTCGACGAACGCCTGCCCGACCCCGCCGACCCCGGGTGGTTCGGCGGTCCCGCGCGCGAACACCACTTCCACATCCGGGCACTGCGCGGCGGCGATCGGGTCGGGCGCGGCCACCAGCAACGTGCCGGCCATCAGAACGATTCCGAGCAGTCGAGCAAGAGCGTTGAGCATGCCCGTCTGTACCCCCTTCGACGCGGGCGTATTCAGGCGTGCGCACCCTGGCGTTCCATACGCGGCAGGCCGTGGGTCGGCTCGGAGACCTTCACCAACATCTTGCCGATATTGGCGCCGGTGAACAGCCCGTTGAGAGCGTCGACACACGACTCGATGCCGTCGTAGACGGTCTGACGGTGTACCAGCTTGCCCTCGCGCTCCCACTGCCGCAACGCAGCAAACGCCTCATCGAAGCGGTGCCACTCGTCGAGCGCGTTGAATCCCTGCATCAGCGCAGTCTTGGACAGCAGGTTGACGTAGTTCGCCGGGCCCGGGTGCTCTCCGGTCAGGTAGCTGGAGATCACCCCGCACAGCACCACCCGCGCCTTGGGCGCCAGCCGGCCCAGCACGGCGTCGAGGATGGGGCCGCCCACGTTGTCGAAGTAGACGTCGACGCCGCGCGGGCAGTGCTTCTTCAGCTCCTCCTTGAGGTTGCCCGCGCGGTAGTCGATGCAGGCGTCGAAGCCGAAGTCCTCGACCACCGCCCGGCATTTGTGCGGCCCGCCGGCGATGCCCACCACCCGGGCGCCGGCGATCCTGGCGAGCTGTCCGGCCACCGAGCCGGTCGCCCCGGCTGCCGCCGAGACGACCACCGTCTCCCCCGGCTGAGGTTTGCCGATGCCCATCATGCCGAAGTAGGCGGTGGCACCGGTCGGCCCGTACACCGACATCACCGCCAGCTGGTCGACCTCCTCGGGAGGTCCCGGCACCGGGGTGGTGAAGATGTCGTCACGACTGATCACGTATTCCTGGAATCCGGTCAGTGTGGTGACAATGTCGCCGACGGCGTATGCATCGCAACGGGATTCGACCACCTCGCCGATACCGGCGGCACGGATGACCTCACCGATCTGCACCGGCGGCAGGTAGCCGGGCTGATCGTTGAGCCAGGTGCGCACGGCGGCGTCGATGCCGATGTAGGTGGTGCGCACCAGCGCCTCGCCGTCGGCGGGCTCCGGGGCCGGACGGGTGATCAGCTCGGTGTCCTCCGGCTGTACCAGCCCGGTGGGACGTCGGCGCAGGACGATCTGGCGATTCAATCGTTCGGCCACGATCGCGAAACTACCGAAGTCCCGCCTATCGTTTCGCGGGTTCCAGGGAAACGGTGACCACACACTGGTCGCGTTCGCTGAGACCGAACGCGAGCCTGCCCCACTCGTAGGTCGCCGCCCACACGAACCGCTCGCCGGGCGAGTGCCCCTGCGGCGCCGATACCAGCTCCATGTCCGGATAGCGCCGCAGCACGTCGTCGACCGTCGCACACGGCACCGGGTCGATGTTGATCGCGGCGAACGACCATGCGCCGTCGACGATTCCGATCACCGACGAGGTGACCCGCAGTGAAGGACCGAGGTCGCGGGCGCCACCTTCGAACCGGTTCGGGTTCCGCGGGTTCGGGCTCAGCGGCGTACCGAGCAGGCCCTCGAGCTTGGCCACGTCCAGCGGGACCAACTCGACCGCACGTTCGGCGAGCTGCCAAACATCCTGCGGCGGGTGCGCATTGGCCACTGGACTCCCCTCCTTGGTGGTCGAGCAGGCCACAACCAGGCAGATGACCACGGCGGCGACACTCAGCGCTCGTATCACCGGTACCCCTGGGCGTAGTACTCGCGGTAGGTGAGGTGCGGGGCGGTCGACGGATGCAGGTCCCCGAAGATCTGCCCGATCTCGTTGATGGCGATCAGGTAGGCCGACTGCGTGCCGCCCGCGGCCAGGAACCTGTCGTAGGCACCCTCGAACCGGTCGTCGAGCTCACCGGGCGCGACGATGTCCGGCCCGCCCGCGGCAAGGATCTCCCGCTCCACCGCGAGCACGTTCATGGTGGCGGCCCCTTCACCGGCGAGGCGGGAATTCACGTACGCCTCTTTGGAACTGCGGTCGAGCGGCGGGTTGTTGAGCGCGTGCCCGATCTCGTGGGCGAGCGCCTTGACCACCGCCTCGGGCCCGGCCGCGCGCACCGACGGGTCGATGTTGATGACCTTGTTCTGGAAGTCGCAGTAGGTGCCGCCCGGCTCGGAGGTGAATGTCCAGTCCGGGCCCAGCCTGGCCCACTGGTCGAGCAGCGTCGGCGACATCCGCGCGATCCGCCAGGCCTGGTCGTCGAGCACGCCCTCGAACGGCCGCACCGGCGTGCCCGGCACCGTTCGCTCGGTGGCGGGAAGGTCCGACGTCAGCCGCCGGTGACCGGCCGCCGGTTCGGTCAGCGGTGGTCGAAGCGCCTGGTATTCGCCGTTGAGTGCGGAAATGCGTTGTGCCACCACGCCCAGGTCGCGGTTGGCCCGTTCCAGCACCTCGGCGACCTCGGCCAGTCCCCGGTTGACGATCGGTAGCAGCAACTGCTGACGAAACGCCGACGGCGGGACCGCGGCCACGGCGTCGGCGACCCGGGCGCGAATCGCGTCGAGGTCGCGGCGCCCGGCCCGGATCACCTCCGCCGACCGGTTCACCTCGGCGGCGAGCCGACGGTCCAGGTCGGCCAGCGACCCCAGCACCCGGCTCTGCGCGTCGTTGACGTCGCGGTAGGAATCGGCCGCAATACCGCTCCAGCCCGGGCCGGGACGTGCGGCATCGACGTCGGATCGCAGGCTGGTCAACCGCGGGCCGGCGTCGAATCGGGTGCCGTCGATCGGATCGCCTGTTCCGAACGTCCGGTGCGCCGACGTCCACATGGCGTCGAATGCACCGAGCACGTCCATCCGACACCCCTTCCTGCCGCGACGCGCGGTCAGGTCGAGTCTAGGGGCGCGGGAGACGGTGTCGTGACGGCAGTTTCGGCCGCCTCGCGGTCCCGGCCGATCTCGGCGAGGAAGATCCGGCTCGCCAGCAGATAGCACAGCGCCGCGCCGACCTGCGCCACCGGCACCAGCAACAGGGCGCGGCCCAGCGTGGCATCACCGAGCGCGGGCTGCAGCGCATCGCTGATCACCCCGGTCAGGAAGGGCCCCGCCGAGCCGATGATCGACCCGCAGAACAGAAAGATCGCCGATGCGGTCGCGCGCTGCTCCGGACGCGCCAGCCGCTGGATCGCCGCGACGGACGGCGCCATGTGGGCGATCCCGACCACATAGCCGATCGCGATGAACCACACCGCCGACGTCCGGTCGGCGACCAGGAACGCCGCCAGGGAGAACGGGGCCAGCGCCGCGATCATCCCCGCAACCAACCACAACAGCCAGCGGGGATCGCGGGCCGACAGCCGATCGGCCAGCACCCCGACGATCAGCAGACCGACGACGCCGGCCACCCCGCTGGCCAGCCCGTACTGCACGCCGACCTCCCCGAGGGTCATCCCGCGCTCCCGGATCAGATACGCCGGGGCGAAGGCGGTCAGCGAGTACCCGGCGAACGACACCAGCGCCGCGCCCAGGACGATGCAGGTAGCTGCGCCGCCCCAGCAGGCCCGGCAGGCGGCCGGGTCGGGGCCCCGACCCGGTGACCTCCGTGCGGGGCATGCGCTGCCGGGCCCCGAGCACCATCAGCACCGGCGGCGCGACGGCCACGCTGACCGCCCCCATCACCACGAAGGCGGTGCGCCAGCCCAGGGCGTCGGCCAGCAGCCCGCCGGCCATCAGGCTGGCCATCGACGCCAACGGGATCGACACGGTGATCACCGCCAGCGGCGCGGCCCGCGCTCCGGCAGGAAGTTGCGCGCCACGTAGGCGTGTGCCGCCGGGGTGCTGCCGGCCTCGCCGATCGCGACCCCGACCCGGGTGAGCGCCAGCGCAAGCCCGGACACCACGGCGCCGCCGAGCATGGTCATCGCGCCCCACAGCGTCAGGCACGCCGAGACCACCAGGCCGAACGCGCCGCGGTCGGCGATCCGGGCGATGAACAGGCCCAACACCGCGTACACCAGTAGGAAGCCGAACCCGTTGATCACCCCGATCGCGGTGTCGGACAACTCCAGCTCGACCCGGATCGGTTCGGCCAGCACCGCCGGCAGGAACCGGTCGGCGTAGTTGAGCACCCCGACGATCGCCAGCAGTACCACGGCCGTCCACGCCCGCAGCGGGGGATGATTTTGCTCCACGGGCTGCAGATTTGCATGATTTTGTCTGGGAAACTCTTAAGACGCGCGATTGAGCTGCGGGAAAGGGGGTATTCGGCGAGCGTGGCGGAAGCGGACGAGCCAACCACGGTCGAGATCTGCGGCGGCTGCGGGTATCCGACTCTCGGATCGCAGCTCTGCGCCTTTTGCCAGGCGCTGGCGGCAGGACCCGATCGACCCGCTGCCTGAAGTCTCGCGGGATGCGCCGGCCCGCCGGCGGCATCCCGTTTTTCTAGTTCACCGGTGCGCCGAGAATCGGGTGGTCGTCGTAGGCGTCCGGGGCGTCGAAGTGCCACCACTCGTTGCGGTACACCCTCAACCCGCCGATCGCCATCGCCTCCCGCAGCCGCGCCCGGTTGGCCTGGACCTCGGCGCTGACCCCCTCGGTGGCATAGGCGTGGGCCCGTGGGACGAACGCGTCGAAATCGGTGCCCATGTCCACCAGCTCCCCATCCCGGGCCAGGGTCACATCGACCGATAACCCCGCCTCGTGGCTGCGGGCATACCGGCCGGGCCGCGACACCCACGGCTGGCCGACGACCTGATACATCCGCTGCTGCACGTGGTGCGGCCGGTAGCAGTCCCAGAACACCAGCGTCTCGCCCCCGCTGCGCAGCGCCTCCGCGGCGGCCGCCAGCCCGGGCGCGATGGACTCGTGCACCAGGCAGCGCGCGTCGGCGGGGTACATCGCCTCGCCGACGAAGTTGTCCGGCGTCGCATAGCGCAGGTCGATGACGGCGTCCGGAACCACGGTCCGGACGTCGACCAGTCCCGCCGCCCGCGCCTTGTCCGAGACCGGTGGCACGTCCGACTCGGGCGCGGCCCCGGCGATCCCCGCGCCCGGGCCCGCCGGCAGCAGCGCCGTGCAGCACAGCAGAACTCGCGCGGCGATCCGTCGCATCGCACCTCCCGGTGACCGGCTCATGCCCCACCCACGCTAGCCGTCGCGGCGACGTCCGGTGAAATACCTGGTCAAGCGGTTCTCGCTGAGCACTCGCACAGCGTGGCTGTGATCGGGCTTACACTGCCACCGTGCGCGACGTACTCGACGAGCTGCTGGCGATCTGGCGATCCGGCGGCACCGCCGGGGTCGCCACCGTGGTGCGCACCATCCGGTCGGCACCGCGTGAGCCCGGAGCCACCATGGTCGTCGCGCCGGACGGATCGGTCGCCGGCTCGGTGTCCGGGGGGTGCATCGAGGCGGCGGTCTATGAGCTGGCCACCGAGGTGGTCGCCACCGGCCGGCCCGAGCTGCAGCGCTACGGCGTGAGCGACGACGACGCCTTCGCCGTCGGACTGACCTGCGGCGGGATCATCGACATCTTCACCGAGCCGGTGTCGCGCACGACCTTTCCCCAACTCGAGGCGGTGGCCGAGAACATCGCCGGGCACCGCCCGACCGCGGTCGCGACGGTGATCGCCCACCCCGACCCGGCCCGGGTCGGGCGCCGGCTGATCATCGGCGGCGATTCCGTCGACGGGTCGCTGGGCTCGGCGCGCGCCGACGCCGCCGTCGCCGACGACGCCCGCGGCCTGCTGGCGGCCGGCCGCACAACGGTCCTGAGCTACGGCCCGGACGGCGAGCGCCAGGGATCCGGCATGGAGGTGTTCGTCGCCAGCCACGCCCCGCCGCCGCGGATGCTGATCTTCGGCGCCATCGACTTCGCCGCCGCGCTCGCGCAGCAAGCCAAGTTCCTGGGCTACCGGGTGACGGTCTGCGACGCCCGCCCGGTGTTCGCCACCGCGGCCCGGTTCCCAACCGCCGACGAGGTCGTCGTCGACTGGCCGGACCGCTATCTCACCGCGCAGGCCGAGATCGGGGCGATCGACGCACGCACCGCGATCTGCGTGCTCACCCACGATCCCAAGTTCGACGTGCCGGTGCTGCGGGTGGCGCTGCGACTGCCCGCGGTCGGCTACATCGGCGTGATGGGATCCCGGCGCACCCACAGCGACCGGCTGCGCCGGTTGCGCGAGGCGGGCCTGACCGACGCCGAACTCGCCCGGCTGGCCAGCCCGATCGGGTTGGACCTCGGGGCCCGCACGCCGGAGGAGACCGCGGTGTCGATCGCCGCGGAGATCATCGCCCGCCGGTGGGGCGGCGGCGGGCGGCCGCTGTCACAGACCGCGGGTCCCATCCACCACGAGGTACACCATGACGTTCCCGCAACCAGGTGAGACAACCACTACGGTAATGTCGCTCTCACCTTTCGACACTGCTTTTACCGCAGTACGATAACCACACTCTCGGCCTTCGGATTGGAGCGATAGACGTGGCTTACGTAGGCACCCGGGTGGCCCGCGTCGAGGACACCCGCTTGCTCACCGGCCATGGCACGTTCGTCGACGACATCATCCGCCCGGGCATGCTGCATGCCTGTTTCGTGCGCAGCCCGTTCGCCCGGGCGCGCATCAAGGGCATCGACGCGTCGGTGGCCCTGCGACTGCCAGGGGTGCGGGCGGTGTTGACCGCCGCCGACATCAACCCGGAGGTCCACGAGGCCTGGCACGCGGTCGCCGGCAAGGACATGCCGGACACCCCGCGCCCGCCGCTGGCCGAGGGTGAGGCCAAGTTCGTCGGGGATCCGGTCGCGCTGGTCGTCGCCGAAAGCCGCTACATCGCCGAGGACGCCGTCGAACTCGTCGACGTCGACTACGAGCCGCTGCCCGCGGTCGCCGACTTCCGCAAGGCCGTCGGCGGCGCCGAGGCCGGTGCGCCGGTGGTGCACGAGGCCTACCCCGACAACGTGGCCGGCGGCCTGAGCGGTGCACCGCCGGACGAGGAGACATTCGCCTCGGCCGCGCACGTCGCGACGGTCAACGTCTACCAGCAGATCCACGCGCCGGTCCCCATCGAGTGCCGCGGCATCGTGGCCGAATGGACCGCCGCCACCGAGGAACTCACCGTGTGGGCGGCCACCCAGACCCCGCACGAGCTGCGCGCGTTCGCGGCCCGCCTGCTCGGCATCCCCGCCCAGAAGGTGCGGGTGATCATGCGCGACACCGGCGGCGGGTTCGGCCAGAAGGTCGTGCCGATGCGCGAGGACATGGCGATCCTGATCGCCGCGCGCAAGGTGCCCGGCCCGCTGAAGTGGATCGAGGACCGGCGCGAGAACCTGATGGCCGCCCAGCAGTCCCGCCACGTCGACGGCACCGCCCGGATGGCGCTCGACGAGGACGGCAACATCCTCGCCGTCGACATCGACTTCACCTACGACATCGGCGCCTACCCCACCCCGTACCCGGTGCTGACCACCGCCGCGGTCGGCATGTTCTTCCCGGGCCCCTACCGGGTGCCCAAGGCCAGCTTCAACTACCGGACGGTGTTCTCCCACACCCCGGGCCTGGCGGCCTATCGCGGCCCTTGGCAGTACGAGACCCTGTGCCGGGAGATCCTGCTCGACATCGCCGCCCGACAGATGGGTATGGACCCGGTCGATCTGCGCCGCAGGAACCTGCTGCGCCGCGACGAGATGCCGTACTTCAACCCCAACGGCATGCCCTACGACCATGTGGCGCCCATCGAGACCTTCGAGCAGGCGGTGAAAATCCTTGACCACGAAGGATTCCGCAAGGAGCAGGCCGAGGCACTGGCGGAGGGCCGCTACATCGGGTTGGGGTTCTCGGCCTACATCGAACCCACCGGCGCGAACACCGGTCACCTTGCCTCCGAGGGCGCCACCATCCGGATGGAACCCACCGGCAAGATCAACGTCTACGTCAACGGCGGGTCCACCGGGAACAGCATCGAGACCACCGTGGTGCAACTCACCGCCGACGTGCTCGGCGCGCTGATCGACGACGTCTCGACGATCCAGGGCGACACCGCCGTCACCCCGTACGGGGCGGGCACCCAGGGCAGCCGCAGCGGCCCGATGACCGCCGGCGCCGTGCACGAGGCGGGCTCGATCCTGCGCAGGCAGATCGTGGCGATCGCCGCTCACCTGCTCGACGTCGAGGCCGATCAGATCGACCTGGGCGGTTCGAAAGCCTTTGTGCGCGACGACCCCTCGCGCTCGGTCGGATTCCCCGAGATCGCCTACCGGGCCTATTACGAACCGGGGCAACTGCCGCCCGGGGTGTCGGCCACGCTGGAGGCGACCGCGCGGTTCACCTCCCAGGCGCCGATCCACTGGGCCAACGCCACCCACGCGTGTACCTGCGAGGTCGACATCGAGACCGGGCAGGTGACGCTGACCCGCTACATCGTCAGCGAGGACGTCGGCCCGATGATCAACCCCAACGTGGTCGAGGGCCAGATCGCCGGCGGCACCGTGCAGGGCATCGGCGGTGCGCTGCTCGAACACATGGTCTACGACGCCGACGGCAATCCGCTGGCGTCGACGTTCGTCGACTATCTGCTGCCGACCGCGACCGAGGTTCCGGTGATCGAGTTCGGCCACATCGAGATTCCCGGTCCCGGTGTCGGCGGTTACAAGGGCTGCGGCGAGGGCGGGGCCATCGGTTCGGGGGCCGCGGTCATCAATGCCGTCAACGACGCGCTGGCGCCGCTCGGAGTGACCATCACCCGGTTGCCGGCCAGCCCGTCGGCCATCGTCGCCCTGATCGAGGAGTCCAAAAATGGAACTAGTCAATGAGTTTCGGGTTCCGGTAGCACCGGACGAGGCATGGAAGGTGCTGACCGACGTGGAACGCGTCGCGCCCTGCATCCCCGGTGCCCGGCTGCTCGGCGTAAACGGTGACGAGTTCACCGGCGTGGTGAAGGTGAAGGTGGGCCCGATCACGGTGTCCTATCAGGGCGAGGCGTCCTTCGCGGAGAAGGACGAGGCCGCCCGCCGGGTGGTGATCAAGGCCAACGGCAAGGAGACCCGCGGCAGCGGAACGGCCGCGGCGGTCGTCACCGCGCAGTTGAAGGACGAGGGCTCCGCCGGCGCACCCGCCACCGGGGTGGTGATCACCACCGACCTGACCATCTCCGGCAAGGCCGCACAGTTCGGCCGCGGGGTGCTCGCCGATGTCGCGGCCAACCTGATCGGCCAGTTCGCCGAACGGCTCGAGGCCGACGTGCTCGGGGTGTCGTCGACCGGCAGCACAACGCCGGCCGGTGACGGATCGGCGGCCACCGCCGCCGCGCAGACCGGCGCGGCGGCAGGGGATGAATCGGTCGATCTGCTCAAGGTGATGGCGGTGCCGATGGCGAAGCGGTTCGCGCCGGTCGCGGCCGGGGTGGCGGCCGGGCTGCTCGTCGGCCTGCTGCTGGGACGGCGGCGCCGGCGACCGGCGAGCGTGTCCGAGGAACTGCAGGCGGCTCTGGCGCGGCTGCTGTCATGAAGCCCGCCGCGTTCGCCTACCACCGCCCCGAATCGGTCAAGGAGGCTCTCGCTCTCCTCGACGAATTCGGCGATGACGCAAAGCTGTTGGCCGGTGGCCAGAGCCTGGTGCCGATGCTCAACATGCGGCTGACCCACTTCGACAACCTGATCGACATCAGCCGCATCGACGAGTTGAAGGGCATCGACCTGATCGGCGACGAGGTCCGCATCGCCGCGGGCACCCCGCACATGTGGGTGGGGATGGACGACGAGGTCGCCGACTCGGTGCCGTTGCTGACGGCCGCGACCCCGCTGATCGGGCACTTCCAGATCCGCACCCGCGGCACGCTGGGCGGGTCGATCGCCCATGCCGATCCGGCCGCCGAGTACGCGGCGGTGGCGGTGGCGCTCGACGCGCGGATCGAGGCGGTGTCGTCGCGGGGCAGCCGCCAGATCCCGGCCACCGAGTTCTTCACCGGCCTGTGGGAGACCGCGCTGGAGCCCGGCGAGATCCTCACCGCGGTCCGGTTCCCGGTCCGTACCGGCCGCTCCGGGTTCGCGATCGAGGAGTTCGCCCGCCGCCACGGCGATTTCGCGATCGCCGGCGCCGCGATCGCGGTGCAGCTCGACAACGACGACCGAGTGGCGCGGTGCGGCATCGGGCTGCTCGGTCTGGGGTCCACGCCGCTGCGCGGATCGGCCGCCGAACGCGCGGTGGCCGGCCGGCCGGTGGCCGAGATCAGCGCCGAGGAGGTGGGCCGGCTGGCGATCGACGGGCTCGACGACATCCCGTCGGATCTGCAGGGTTCGGCGGCGTATCGGGCCAAGGTCGGCGCCGTCATGGTGGCGCGCGCCTGGCAGTCTGCGATCACGGAGGCGAGCAATGCATGAGTGGCCCGTGAAGGTGACGATCAACGGTGTGCCCACCGAGGCCGTCGTGGAGCCGCGGTTGACGCTGGCGGATTTCCTGCGGGAACGCTGCGGTCTCACCGGCACCCACCTGGGCTGCGAGCACGGCGCCTGCGGGGCCTGCACGGTGCTCGTCGACGGTCAGGCCGTGCGGTCGTGTCTGATGTTCGCGGTGCAGGCCGACGGCACCGAGGTCACCACCGTCGAGGGCATCGCCGGCGAGGACGGGGAACTGTCCCCGGTGCAGGCCGCGCTGCGCGAGTGCCACGGTCTGCAATGCGGCTTCTGCACACCGGGTTTCGTGGTCTCGATCACCGCGCTGCTGCGCGACAACCCGCAGCCCAGCGACCAGGAGATCCGCGAGGGACTCTCCGGCAACTTCTGCCGCTGCACCGGCTATCAGGGCATCATCAACGCCGTGCACCGGGCCGCGGAGGCGGTCCGGGAGTCGGGGTCGCCGGACCCGGTCAGCTGACCACGCCGCGCAGCGCGTCGGCGCCGAACAGCGGCTCGAACATCGCCCGGTAGTCCGGCCCGCGGCGCACCAACATCCCGCCGTCGACGTTGATCACCTGCCCGGTGATGTAGGACGCGGCGTCGCTGAGCAGGAACACCGCCGCGTTGGCGACGTCGGTGACCTCGCCCTGGCGCGGTAACGGGGTGCATTCCGCGTAATCGGCGCTGACCTCGGGGGATTCCAGCACCGGCGCCACCAGATCGGTGCGGATGAGCCCCGGCCGGATGCAGTTGACCCGCACCCACGACGGCCCGAGCTCGTCGGCGGCCAGCTGCATCAGGTGGTCGATGCCGGCCTTGGAGACCCCGTAGGCGCCGAACCAGCGGTGGGTGTTGCTGGCGGCCACCGAGGAGATGCCGACGAACGAACCGCCGCCGCCGCGCACCAGCTCCCGCGCCGCGTGCTTGAGCACGTACATGGTGCCGTTGATGTTCAGGTCGACGGTGCGCCGCCACGCCTCGGAGTCGATCTGGGTGATCGGCCCGACCGTCTCGCTGCCGCCGGCGCAGTGCACCACCCCCCACAGCCGGCCGTTCCACGCCGTGGCGGCCTCGACGACCCGGGCCACCTCGTCCTCGTTGGTGACGTCGGCCGGCTCGTAGCGCACCGCGCCGGGCCCGCCTGCCGCGCCGATCTCCTCGGCCGCCGACGCCAGCCGGTCCGCGTTGCGGCCGACCAGCATCGCGTTGCCGCCCGCGGCCACGACCGCCGCGGCCGTACCCTTGCCGATCCCGCTGCCACCTCCGGTGACCAGAACCGTGCGTCCCGCCAACGACAGCTGCACCGCCGCCCCTTTCGCCAGAACTAGAACAAGTTCTAGTTATACGTCAGGGCTCGTCGCGGCGGGCCACTTTGGGCGCACCCAGGCTGCGCCAGTCCGGCACGTCCGGCGGCAAGCCCACCGGGTAGCGGTTCTCGTTGGCCGCCGCCCAGTGCGAATGGCCGAGTTCGTGGATGTGGAACGCGTGTCGCAGCGCCTCGGTGAACCCCATCGCGTCGGCGGCAGCGTTGACCGAGTCCTTGACCAGCAGCGCGGCCATCGTCGGGCGCTCGGCGATCCGACGGGCGAATTCCAGTGTCTTCTCCTCGAGTTGGTCCCGCGGGAAGACCTTCGACACCATGCCCAGCCGGTAGGCCTCGTCGGCGTCGATCGAATCCCCGGTCAGCAGCAGCTCCTTGGCCTTGCGGGGACCGAACTCCCAAGGGTGGGCGTAGTACTCGACACCGGGCATGCCCAGCCGCACCGCGACGACGTCGCTGAACCTGGCGTCGTCGGCGGCCACGATCAGATCACATGCCCAGATCAGCATCAGCGCCGCCGAGATCGCGTTGCCCTGCACCTGCGCGATGGTGATCTTGCGCAGATCCCGCCAGCGCCGGGTGTTCTCGAAGTAGTAGTGCCACTCCTGCAGGTAGGTCCGCTCGGCGATGGCGTCCCGGGTGCCGCCGTTGATCCGGAAGGTCGGGTGCTGGGCGGGTCCCGGGGTGCGTTCCAGCACCGCCTCCTCCGACCCGAGGTCGTGGCCGGCGGAGAAGTTCTTGCCGCGCGCGGCCAGGATGACCACCCGAACCCGGTCGTCGGCCTCGGCGCGGGTGAACGCCTCGTCGAGTTGCACCAGCAGCGTGCGCGACTGCGCGTTCTGAGCGTCCGGCCGGTTCAACCAGATCCGCGCGATCCGACCGTCGTCCAGGGTCTCGTAGGTGACCCGCTCGACCGCGTCACCGCCGTTCGCCTGGGCGCTCGCTGTCGTCGACTCCTCCTGGCTCGCCATCGCCCCTCACCTCACTCGCTCTCGTTTTGCGTGCACCTTACGGGGGTACGCCGAGCGGACGGTCACCGGTACCACAGCAACCCCGCAGACGTGACGCCGGTCGCAGGTCGGAGCGCGAACCCGAGCGGGCGGGCAACACCGGGCGGCCGGCGCGGCGGCTCTCTAGAATCGCGCCGTGAGCCGTTCGCACCCCGCGTTCCGCCGAGTCCTGGGCGTCGCCGCATTGTGCGCGCTGACGGGCACCGGCGGCGCCCTCGCCGCCCTGCACGGCGGCGCCAGCGGCATCCCGCTGGCGAAATGCACCAGCGGTGAGGAGCACGACGTCTACACCACGACGTGCGTGCCGTTCCTGGCACCCCGGACGCCGAGGTTCACCGTGAGCCCGGCAAACCCCGACGTCCCCGAACTCGACGGCATCCCGTGCATCGGGGCCAGCGCCAACGCGTGCTTCGCCCTGGCCGAGTCGCAGGGCCTGGGCACCCCCGAGGTCGTGCCCCGGACCTCGATCAGCGCCAGTCCGTAGCCGCTCGCCCCATCGGCGAAGCTGTGCACGATCGCCCCGGCTTCCCTAGAATCGTGCCGACGACCTGGTCAATTACCAGCAACAATCGAACAGGACAGGAAACGTGACGATGGCGACCTCCAAGCTTGCACTTCGACGACTCATCTTCGCCGGTGGTTTCGCGGTTGCGGTTGCCGCAACCCCCGCAATCGCCATCGTCGCGATGCCCGCCCCGGACACGGCTCCGGTCGCCCAGCCCTGCAACGGCGGCGAGGAGCCCGACCAGTTCACCGGGATGTGCGTTCCGCACACCGTCCCCAACGCGGGTCCGTCCCCGTTCAAGACGGAGCCGGGCAACCCGGACATCCCGACGATCATGGGTATCCCGTGCACCGGCCACAACACGGGTGAGTGCATCGGCCTGGCCGAGGAGCAGCAGGCCATGACGGTGACCCCGCCGAAGGAGCCGGTGATCAGCCACAGCCCGACGGTCACCAACTAACCAGCGGGTTCACAGTGGTGGCGGCGACGTCGCTAGAGTTGACGCATGGCTGCGAAATCTGATCCCGCCGAGCTCGGCGACGTCGAGCCGCTCGCCGACGACACCGCTCAGCAGGCCCGCCGGGTCGTGGCCGCCTACGCCAACGACGCCGACGAGTGCCGCATGTTCCTGTCCATGCTGGGCATCGGGCCCTCGAAGATCGAGGCGTAAGTGGCTCCGGAGGGCGGCCGGCAGGTCGACCCCGGGAATTCCGACTTTGTCGTGGTAGCCAATCGGTTGCCAATTGACATGGAACGGCTACCAGACGGCACCACGACCTGGCGGCGGAGCCCCGGGGGCCTGGTGACGGCTCTGGAACCACTGCTGCGTCGTCGGCGCGGCGCCTGGATCGGCTGGCCCGGCATCCCCGATGCCGGCGAGGAGCCGATCGCCCAGGACGACATGACCCTGCGGCCGGTGAACCTGACCGCCCAGGACATCGCCGAGTACTACGAGGGCTTCTCCAACGCCACGCTGTGGCCGCTGTACCACGACGTCATCGTCAAGCCCAGCTACCACCGCGAGTGGTGGGAGACCTACGTCAAGGTCAACCGGCGGTTCGCCGAGGCGGCGGCCGAGACCGCCGCCGAGGGCGCGACGGTGTGGGTACAGGACTACCAGCTGCAGCTGGTGCCGAACATGCTGCGCGAGTTGCGGCCGGATGTGACCATCGGCTTCTTCCTGCACATCCCGTTCCCGCCGGTCGAGTTGTTCATGCAGATGCCGTGGCGCACCGAGATCATCGAAGGGCTGCTCGGCGCCGACCTGGTCGGGTTCCACCTGCCCGGTGGGGCGCAGAACTTCCTCTACCTCGCCCGCCGGCTGGTGGGCGTCAACACCACCCGCGCCAACGTCGGGGTGCGCTGCCGGTTCGGCGAGATCGACCTGGGCAACCGCATCGTGCGGGTGGGCGCGTTCCCGATCTCGATCGACTCCCAGTCGCTCGATCAGCAGTCCCGGTCGCGGGCGATCCGGCAGCGGGCCCGCGAGATCCGCGCCGAGCTCGGCAACCCGCGCAAGATCCTGCTCGGGGTGGACCGGCTGGACTACACCAAGGGCATCGACGTCCGGCTCAAGGCGTTCTCCGAACTGCTCGACGAGGACCGGATCAAGGGCACCGACACCGTGCTGGTGCAGCTCGCCACCCCGAGCCGGGAACGGGTGGAGAGCTACATCGCGATGCGCGAGGACATCGAACGGCAGGTCGGCCACATCAACGGTGAGCACGCCGAGGTGGGCCACCCGATCGTGCACTACCTGCACCGCCCGGTTCCGCGGGATGAGCTGATCGCGTTCTTCGTCGCCGCCGACGTCATGCTGGTCACCCCGCTGCGCGACGGGATGAACCTGGTCGCCAAGGAGTACGTGGCCTGCCGCAGCGACCTCGGCGGAGCGCTGGTGTTGAGCGAGTTCACCGGCGCGGCGGCCGAACTGCGCCAGGCCTACCTGGTCAACCCGCACCACCTCGAGGACGTCAAGGACGCGATCGAGCGGGCGCTGAACCAGACACCGGAGGAGGGCCGGCGGCGGATGCGGGCGCTGCGGCGGCAGGTGCTCACCCACGACGTCGATCTGTGGGCGCGGTCGTTCCTCGACGCGCTGGCCACCACCAAACTGGAGTGACCCCTAGATCGGCGTGACGTTGTCGATCAGCCACTTGCCGTCGACCTTCTTGTAGTCGACCCGCACCCGGCTGCCCTGGTAGACCGGCTCCTTGGACTTGTCGGTCGTGGTGTGGTTCAGGTACACCAGCACCGACGCCGCGCTCCGGCTCGCCTGCATCACCCCCACGCCGACCACGTGGGCCTGGCTGACCACCTGGCGTTCCCGCGCCTGCGAGATGATCCCGCGCTGCTCGATAAGCTGCTTGAACTCCTCCCGGAACGTCGGGGTCAGCAGCGGGTAGATCTCGTTGTGGGTGCGCTCGACGGTCTGGTAGTCGTAGGTGTACATGCGGGGCAGTTGTTCGGCCGCCAGCTGCGGGAGCTCGGCACGGGCGGCCTGTTCGCCCCGCAGCGCCACCCGGTCCCAGTAGAACGCCCCGCCGATCGCTGCCGCGCCGACGAACCCGACCGCCAGCACGATGCCGACCAGCGTGACCAGCGTGGGCACCCAGCGCCGGTTGCGGACCCCCATCAGTTGCCCCCGTCCGGGTACTTCACGTCGTAGCCGGTCATCCGCCCGGACTCGTCCTCGTGCACGATCACCCGGAACCGGTAGAACTGCGTCGGAAGGTTGTTGCCGTCCAGGTCGGTGATGGTGACCTTCGCCGCCACCAGCACCGCGGCGTTCTTGGACACCTCGTCGAGCTTCTCCAGCGCCGCACCGGAGATGGCGGCCTCGGAGCTGGCGTTGGTGCCGCGGAACAGCATCTTGAGGAATTCGGTGTTGTTGTCCTGGGTCAGCATCGCGTTCAGCGGCCCGCTGGTGCTGGCCACGAACCGGTCGACGCTCTCGTCGATGCTCTCCTGGTCGTAGCTGAACATGTTCACCACCAGCTGCGAGGCGGTGTCGACGAACCGCTGCTCGCGGGCCAGCGCCTGTTCCTCGGCGCGCTGCCGGTCGTGCATCCAGTAGGCCAGCCCACCCAGGGTCGCCCCGGCCAGGCTCAACACCACCAGTGCGACGACGGCGACGAGCCGCCGGTGCCCCGCACGCGGCCGCGGCGCGGCAGGTTTGACCACCCGGACGGTGGCGTAGTCGACCGTCGGCCGCACCGCGACACCGGCCGGCATGCTGCCGGCCGCGACGGTGTCGCCCGCCGGGCCCGGGGGCCGGGACGCCCGCCGGCGCGGGCGCGTCGTCGCGCTGGGTGTGGTCTGCGAGCCGTTGACGTCCGATGTCGACTCGTCGGTCACCGAGTTCCTCCTCGCGGGGTCCCGCCGAGAGCGCCCGTGCTGCGGCCGGTCACGGGTCGCCCGGCGAGCACGGCGATGACAGCCATCATCGTCTACGCCTGTTTCGGCGGCAGCATCAGGTCAGCCCAGTTCTCCGCCGGGGCGAACTTGTCGGTGCCGGCGGCGAACACACCGGTGCCACCCGCAGGGTCGACGAACTTGCCGTTGTGGTCGTAGGTGGTGAAGCTCGCCGGAGCCACCGTCGGGGCCTCGGCGGGCAGCGGCGCCTCGGGCGCGGGCGCCGGCGCGGGTGGTGGCGGCGGCGCGGGGCGGCCGTACGGGGGCACCACGTGATCCGGCGGCGAGAAGTACGGCCACGGCGGCGGCAGCGTCGGCCCCACCTCGTTCGGCGGGTACGGCAGCGGGTAGGGCGCATGCGGCGCCGGCCCCGGCCCCGGCTCGACCCCGGGCGGCAGCTGCACCACCGGTGGTCCCGGATCGGGGTCCACCTGCGGCGGGATGTAGGGGAACTTGTTGGGCGGCAGGATGTTGCGCCCCACCTCCGGGGTGTCGTCCTCGCGCTGGTCCATCGGGGTGCCGACCGGCACCGGAGCACCGCGCCACGGGTTGTTGCCGATCGGCTTGTACCCCTCCGGATCCCGGCACAGCTGCACGGTCGGCGCCCGCTTGCCCGGGAACTCCATGCACGGGTAGTTGCGCGCCCCGCGCACCACCGCGGGATCGTTGTGCGGCGTCTTGCAGTACAGATCCTTGGGCAGGTCCCGCAGCGTCTCGTCGGCCGGCGAGCGCATCTCGCTCGGCGGCAGGAACCCGGTCAGGCACGGCGGCGGATCCTGCAGGTCGATCTTGAAGTCCAGCTTGCCGCCCTCGTCGGCGGGCACCCCGCCGGCGACGGTCAGCAGGGCCGCCGTCAGCGCGGGGAACACCACCAGGGCGTGCTCGATCGACTTGCTGTAGATGACGCCGATGCGCCCGAAGTTGGCCAGGTTCGCGGCCAGCACCGGGAACGACGGCCGGATGCCCGCGAACAGTTCGTTCGCCCGTTCGGTCGCCCCGGGCACCGTCTTGAGCGTGGTGCGGAACTGCTGATCGGCGCCCGCCAGTTCGCCGGTCAGCCGCGCCAGCCCGTCGGCCAGCGAGCGGATGTCGTCGCCGCTGCGCATCTGGGCCTCCAGGAACGGGCCGGCCTGATCGATGAGCTGGTTGATCTGCCCATAGTTCGCGTTGGCCTCGTCGACCAGCAGCCGGGACGACTCGATCAACCGGGCCAGCTCCGGGCCGGAGCCGTTGAACGCGTTGAACGTCTCGCGCAGCAGGTCCTGCAGCCGGGTGTTGTTGACGCTGTTGACCAGTCGATCGGCCTCGTCGAGCAACCCGGCGACGTCCTGGCCGATCGCGGTGCGGTCCAGACCGATGTGCGATCCGTTGCGCAGCACCGACGGCGACGGGTCCTCGTTCTCCGGCGGCACCAGGTCGACGTACTGTTCACCGACCGCCGACACGCTCTTGACGGTGGCGGTCACGTTGTCGGGCACTTTGGTGCTGCTGCTGAGCCGCATCTGCGCGACGACGGCGTCGTCGGAGAGCTTGACCGACTCCACCCGGCCCACGGTCACGCCGCGGTAGGTGACGTTGGCGTTGGCGTACAAGCCGCCGGCGGCTTCGAAGTCCGCGGTCACCCGGTAGGTGCCGATCCCCAGCGCCGCCGGCACCTGCAGATAGAAGATCGAGATCGCGCCGACGGTCAGCACCGTGACGATCGCGAAGATCGACAGCTGGACCCGGGTCAGCCGAGTGAGCATCTACCGGCCCTCCTCGTGCTGCGTCGCGGTGCCCGGCGGGATCTCGAACGGATCGGCCGCCTGGCCCGACAGGTTGGCCAGCGAACCGGTCATCCAGTCCGGCGGGGTGAGGATCTCGTGCATGTGCTGCATGTTCGGGTCCAGCCCCCACGATGTGGTGAAGATCGATTCGCCGGTGCGCCGCAACGTCAGGTCGAACGTGGTGTAGACGTTCAGGTAGTCGCCCCGCACCGCGTTCCGCAGGTACTTGTAGTGGAACGGGAACGTCGGCAAAAACTCCAGGTCCTTGATGAAGAAGTCGGCGTTGTCGTTGAACGCCTTCACGACCGGGTACAGGTCCTTGAAGTCCGCGGCGAAATCGTCCTTGGTCTGCTCCAGGACGCGCGACGCCACGGTGGCGAGGCTGCGCAACGCGGCGAACGTCGCGACGATGTCGGCGCGGTTTCGGTTGAGCACCGTCAACGCCTTCGGCAACGCCTGCAGGGTCCGCCGCAGGTCATCGCGCTGCCCGGCGAGCACGGCGGCGAACCGGTCCAGCCCCTCCAGCGCCGCGATGATGTCGGTGGTCTGCTGATCCAGCGAGCTGGTCAGCTCGGCCAACCGCGGCACCAGCCGGCTGAAGCTGCCCTGCCGGCCCGCCACCGCCAGGTAGGTCTCCTCGGTGATCTCCTGCAGCGCACCGAGATTGCCCCGGTTGACGATCGTCCCGAGCGCCGACAGCACCTCCTCGGTGGTCGGATAGCGGTCGACGTCGGTGATCGTCGCCCCCGGTTCCAGCCGGCCCACCGGGGGTTCGTCGGAGGGCGGCGCCAGCTCGATGTGCTGCGACCCCAGCAGCGAGGTCTGCGCCACCCGGGCCACCGTGTTGGCGGGCAGCTCGACCTCCTTGTCCAGCGACAGCTGCAGCGCCGCGTAGAACGTCCCGTCGGAGCGCTGCACCGCCTCGACACCCGACACGCTGCCCACCGTGACGTCGTTGACCTTCACCGGCGAGTTCTGCGGCAGGGTGGCCACATCGGGCAGCTCGACGGTGACCTTGTAGGAGCCCGGGCCGTGGCCGGCGGTGCCCGGCATGTTCAGCGAGTTCAGCCCGCCGAACTGGCAACCCGCCACCACCGCGGCCATCGACGTGACCGCCAGTGTCCGTCGCACGACCCGCATCAGCGACCCCCTTCCTGGGCCGGAGACTGCCCGGCGGCACCGGACTCACCCGGCTGGTCCGGCACCGCCGCCGGACCGCCGGCGTGCGAGCTCGATCCGGCCTGCGGGGCCGGGATCATCAACGAGGTGAGGTCGGCCTCGTTCGCCGGCGCCGGGGTCGGCGGATTCGTCCCGGGCGCGGGCATCCACTGCAGGTACGGCACCGGGGTCTTGGCCTTGGCCTCGGTCTCCGGGGTGTCGTAGATGATCTGGCCCTTGTAGGCGGTGATGCTGTTGATCGGATGGAACAGCAACGGCGGGAAGTTCATCGCGATGCGCTTGAACACCGGGCCCATGCGCTGACGGCAGATCTCGGTGCGGTTGAAGTTGGCCGGGGTCGGCGCCGCCTCGAACGCGCCGCCGCAGATGAACTGCACCGGGTTCGCGAAGTTCGGCAGCGTGAGCAGGCCACCCACCGTGCCCTGGGCCGGGTTGTAGATGTTGTAGAAGTTCGACAACCCGTTCGGGGTCACGTGCAGGATCTGCTCGATGTCCTCGCTGCGGGTGTTGAGCAGGCTGGTGAAATCGGTGAGCTTGGTGATCTGGTCGATCAACGCCTGATTGGTTTCCCCGAGGAATCCGCGCACATCGGCCAGCGCCTGGTTGAGGGTGTCGAGCGTGTTGTCCAGATCCGTCGAGCTGTCGGCCAGCACCTGCGACACCGAGGCGACGTGGTTGGAGAACTGCACGATCTGCTCGTTGCTGTTGGACAGCGCGTCGACGAGGACCTGCAGGTTGCGGATGGTGCCGAACAGGTCGGTGCGCGAGTCGCCCAGCCGGCCCGCGGTCTGGGACAACTCGCGCAGCGCGGCGCGGAACGAGTCACCGTTGCCGTCGAACGTGTCGGCGGCCTGGTTGACCGCCTCGGCCAGCGGCCCCTGCAGCGAGCCCTCCTGCGGTCCGAGCGTCGCGCTCAGCTGGGTCAGCTGCTTTTTCACCTCGTCCCACTCCACCGGGACCGCGGTCTGCTCCAACCCGATCTCGGCGCCGTCGCCCAGCTCGGGCCCGCCGGTGTAGGGCGGGGTGAGCTGAACGAACCTGGCGGCCACCAGGTTCGGCGAGATGATGACGGCCTTGGCGTCGGCCGGCACCTTGATGCCGTGATCGAGGGTCATGGTGACCTTGACGTCGGTGGGCCGCGGCTCGATGGAGTCGATGGTGCCCACCGGCACGCCGACGATGCGCACCTCGTCGCCCGGATACAGGCCCACCGCCGACGTGAAGTAGGCGGTGATCTTGTGCCCGACCCGGGTCGGCCACACCAGGTACACCCCGGCCGCCAGCACGAGCGCCAGCACGACGGCCAACCCGGTGCGCAGCCGGCGGCCACGGTGGATGGACGGATTCGTATACGTCATGGTGACTTCGGCCTAATGATCAGACGCTCGGAGATGTAGCCGCGCAGCATGTCGGCGAGGCTGTCGGGCAGCTTGCCCGGCTGGAAGTAGAAGTCCAGCAGCACCTCGGCGATCGGCGCGGGCGGCAGACCGTACAGGTTGATCTGGAAGCCCGGACCCGAGCCGACCACCTCGCCGAGCGCGGTGGCGTACGGTGGCAGCCGCTGCAGCGCCTCGTCGATGTGCGCGCGGCGCTCCAGTAGGTTGTCCATCACCAGGTTGAGCTTCTCCATCGCGGGCTTGAACTCCCGCCGGTTGTCTGCAACGAACCCCGAGATCTGTTGGGACACATCGTCTATCCCGGCGATCAGGGTACTCAGCGCCTGACGCCGTTCGTCGAGCGCGGCGAACAGCAGGTTGCCGTCGAGGATGAGCTTGTTCACCTGTTCGGCACGCTGGGCCAGCGTGTCGGACACGTTCTTGGCGTGCAGCAGCAACTGCTGCAACGCCTCGTCGCGCCGGTTGAGCGCGCGGGACAGGTTGGCCACGCCGTCGATCGCACTGCGCAGCTGCGGTGTCGCGTCCTGCAGTGCGCTGGTCAGCGTCTGCAACGCCTGCTCGAACTGCGCCTTGTCCAGGTCGGCGGTGCTGCGGCCGAGATCCTGCAGCGCGGTGTTGAGGGTGTAGGGCGTGGTGGTGCGGTCCTCGCCGATCACCCGCACGTCGCCGTTGCCCTTCGGGGTGACCGCCAGCGACTTCTCGCCCAGCACGGTGTCGGTCTTGATCGCGACCAGCGACTGGTCACCGACCTTGATGCCGCGCTTGACGGTGAAGGTGACCTTGGCGAGGGCGCCGGCCAGTTCGACGCCGGTCACCTTGCCCACCGTGATCCCGGAGATGTTGACCTCGTTGCCGGGTGAGATGCCCCCGGCGTCGCTGAAGTAGGCCTCGTAGGGCTTGCCCTGAGGCCAGAACGGCAGCCCGGTGTAGCCGAACGACACCAGCACCAGGCAGGCGACCAGGAAGATCCCGAAGATGCCGGTGCGCAGCGGGTTCGACTCGTCCGGCCTATTCGTCGTCGACAACTGGCGCACACCTCCCCTTCGACGGATCGGGCGGCCCACCCAACGGGATCAGGATGTCGCTGCCGGCGGGCCCGTTGATCTTCAACCGCGTCGAGCAGTAGAAGATGTTGAAGAACGACCCGTAGGCGCCCAATGCGTTGAGCCGCAGGTAGTTCTCGGCCAGTGGCTCGATCACCTTGTTGACGTCGGCTTTGCGTTCGTCGAGGCGCTGCGCGAACGGCCGCACGTTCTCCAGCACCCCCTGGATCGGCCGGCGCGACTTGGTCAGCATGTCGGTCAGGTCCCGCTCGGCGTTGGCCAGCGGCACGATGGCGCCGGCGATCGGGTCGCGGCCCTCGGCCAGCCCGGTGATCAGCTGCTGCAGCTGGTCGACCGCGGAGCTGAACTCCGCACCCTTCTCGTCGACCGTCGCGAGCACCTCGTTGAGGTGGGTGATGACGTCGCCGATCAGCTGGTCGCGGGCGGCCAGGTTCTGGGTGAACGCGCTGGTGCTGGCCAGCAGGTTGGACAGCGCCCCGCCCTCGCCCTGCAGCAGCTCGATGACCGCGCTGCTGATCTCGTTGATCTTCTCGCCGTCGAGGCCCTTGAGCACCGGGCGCAGCCCACCCAGCAGTGCGTCGAGGTCCAGCGCCGGCCGGGTGTTCTTCAGCGGAATCGTGCTGCCGGGCGGGAGTTTACGGAGTTCGCCCGGCTGCGCGGTGATCTCCAGATAGCGGTCGCCGACCAGGTTCTCGTAGCGGACGACGGCCTGGGTCGTCTCGTAGATCTGGTAACGCTTGTCGATGTCGAAGGTGACGGTGACGGTGTCGTTGTCCTCGTTGAGGCTGACCTTGTTGACCGTGCCCACCGGCACTCCCGCGATCCGCACGTCCTGGCCCGGCTTGAGCCGCGAGGCGTCGGAGAAGATCGCGTGATAGGTGTTCTCGGAGGCGAACCGGAACTCCCCGAACACCACCACCAGCAGTGCGGCGACCAGCACCATCACCACGGTGAAGATGGAGACCTTCAGCAGCGTCCAGTCGCGGCGCATCAGCCTCGCTCCTTGTTCGCGCACGCGCACATCAGAAGTCGTCCCTCTCGGCGAACGCCCCGTTGAACAACCACTGCAGCGTCGACGGCGCGTCGAACTGCAGCTCGGTGTTCGGCTGATAGGGCACGTAGGCGTTGTCGGTGACCAGGAATGGTGAACGGTACCAGGACCCGCCGAACTGCTTGCTCGGAACGTTGGGCAGGCCCCGGCAGTTCGGGCCGCCGGAGGCGTTGACGATCGGCAGGCTCTCCGGATAGGTGTAGCCCGGCGACCCCGGCAGGAAGTTCGACGACACGAACAGGCCCGGCCGGATGCCGCCGATGATCGGGGCGAACCGGTCGACCGCCAGCGCGGTGCCCTCGAACACGCAGCCGAATTCCGGCGAATAGTCCGCGGCCACCTTCAGCGGTGCCCGCAGCCGCTGGACCGCGGCGATGTAGTCGTCCGCACCCGGTTCGAGGGTGGCGGTGCCGTTGTCGGCCAGCCCGGTGGCGGCCAGCAGCGTGGCGTTGAGGTTGTCCTGCTGATCGACGATCGTGTTGCTGATCGTCGGGGCGTTGCTGATGATCCGGGCGATGTCGGGCCCGGCGTCGCCGTAGACGTTGGCCACCGCAGCGGTGCGGCGCAGATCCTCCTGCAGCGTCGGCAGCTTCGGATTCAGTTGTTGCAGATACTGATTCAGCCCGGCCAGGGTGGCGCCCAGGTTGTCACCGTTGCCGCGCAGCCCCTCGGCCAGCGCGGTCAGCGTGGCGTTGAGGTTGATCGGGTCGATCTTGTTCAGCAGCTCGATCAGGGTCTGGAACAACGTGTTGACCTCGAGCTGCACGTCGCGCGCGGCGACCATGGCGCCGGGCCGCAACGAGCCCTCGGGGCGTTCGGGACGCAGGAACTCGACCGATTTGGCGCCGAACACCGTGGAGCTCGCGATCCGCACCGTGGCGTTGGCGGGAATGTAGCGCAGCTCGGCGCGGTTGATCGCCAGCGTGAGTTTGGCCTGATCCCCGGCGTACTGGATGTCTTCGACCTTGCCCACCTGCACGCCGCGGTACTTCACCTTGGCGTCGCGTTCCATCACCAGGCCCGCGCGCGGCGCCATCACGGTGACGGTCTCGACCGGGGTGAACGCCGCGGTGTAGGCCAGATAGGTGAACACGGTGGCCCCCACCAGCACAGCCGCCAGGATCGCGGCGGCGATCCGCACATGACTGCGTTTGGTCTCACCCCAGGCCATAGCTGTCCCCACCTACCCGGAAAGGTTGAAGTTGCCGGACGCGCCGTAGACGGCGAGTGAGATGAACAGGGTAATGGTCACCACCACGATGAGCGAGGTGCGCACCGCCTGGCCCACCGCGATACCGACACCGACCGGGCCGCCGGAGGCGTTGTAGCCGTAGTAGGTGTGCACCAGCATGACCGCGATCGCCATGACGATCGCCTGCAGGAACGACCACAGCAGATCCGTCGGCACCAGGAAGGTGTTGAAGTAGTGGTCATAGAGGCCGGCGGACTGATCGTTGACGAACACCGTGGTGAACCGCGCCGCGAAGAACGCCGCCAGCACCGACAGCGAGTACAGCGGAATGATCGCGATCAGCCCGGCCATCAGCCGGGTGGACACCAGGTACGACACCGAGTGCACCGCCATCGACTCGACCGCGTCGATCTCCTCGGAGACCCGCATGGCACCCAACTGCGCGGTGGTGCCCGCCCCGATGGTCGCGGCCAGCGCGATGCCGGCGATGACCGGGGCGACGATGCGCACGTTGAGGAACGCCGACAGGAAGCCGGTGAGCGCCTCGATGCCGATGTTGCCCAGCGACGAGTAGCCCTGCACCGCGATGACGCCGCCGGAGGCCAGGGTCAGGAAGGTGGCGACGCCGACGGTGCCGCCGATCATCACCAGCGCCCCGGTGCCCAGGGTCATCTCGGCTATCAGACGGATCATCTCCCGGCGGTAGCGGGTGACGGCGCTGGGGATGTAGCGGATCGTCCGGCCGTAGAACAGCGCCTGCTCACCGAAGCTGTCGACGAACTTCGGCACGCCGCGGAAAACGCGGCGCAACCGGACCGTGACGTCGTAACTCACCGCTCGATCACCGCACCAATACCCGGACGCCGATCGCGGTCATGATCACGTTGATCACGAACAGGCAGATGAAGGCGTAGACCACGGTTTCGTTCACCGCGTTGCCCACCCCCTTCGGACCGCCCTTGACCGTCAGCCCGCGGTAGCAACCGACCAGTCCCGCCACCACTCCGAACAGCAGGGCCTTGATCTCGGCGAGCACCAACTCGCCCAGCCCGGTGAGCACGGTCAGCCCGTTGATGAACGCTCCCGGGTTGACGCCCTGCAGGAAGACGGAGAACACATAGCCGCCGGACAGGCCGATGATGCAGACCAGACCGTTGAGCAGCAACGCGACGAAGGTCGAGGCCAGCACGCGCGGCACGACCAGGCGCTGGATCGGATCGATGCCCAGCACCCGCATCGCGTCGATCTCCTCCCGGATGGTGCGCGCCCCGAGGTCCGCGCAGATCGCCGTGGCGCCCGCGCCGGCCACCACCAGCACGGTACAGACCGGGCCGAGCTGGGTGATGGTGCCGAACGCGGTGCCCGCCCCGGACAGGTCGGCGGCGCCGATCTCGCGCAGCAGGATGTTGAGCGTGAACGCCACCAGCACAGTGAACGGGATCGCCACCAGCAGGGTGGGCACCAGCGAGACCCGGGCGATCGTCCAGGTCTGCTCGAGGAACTCCCGGAACTGGAACGGCCGCCGAAACATCTTGGCGAACGTGTCCAAGGACATCTCGACGAACCCGCCCACAGCCCTCGCCGGTGCCGCAAGCTGTTCGATCAACCTCGGCTCCGTTCTCGGGACGGGGGGTCCGTGCGCATCGGCGAACTAATCGGCGAACTATCCGAATACCGTTGGCGCAGCAGGTTTGTTACCCCTGGTTTCGCGTTACTGGGTCGTGAGCCGGATCATAATAACTAGAACACGTTCGCAGTGTCAAAGAACGTCGATTACCAACACCGGTGTAAAAAAGTGCTGGTCAGGGCCGGTGTGACCCACGTCACTCTAGAACGTGTTCTAGTTCCGTCCGGCGGGCGGAGAAGTAGACCTCCGGTCTCGTCAGGACATCAGGGCGGTCGCCGCGAAGGTGCGGTCGAGCGGGCGCTCAGCAAAGTAGTTCTGCAACGTCTCCGACAGCGCCGCCGGATCCCACGCGTCCGCATCCGCGGTGAACTGTGCCTCCACCGCCGGCGCAGCAACCAGCGTCACCGTCGGACCGTAGACGATGAACAGTTGCCCGTTGACCCGCTCCGAGGCCGGCGAGGCCAAGAACCGGACCAGCTTGACCACGTGCTCGGGCGAAAGCGGATCGATCTGCCCCTCCGGCAGGTCGGGCGCCTCGCCGAACACCTCGGCGGTCATCGCGGTCCGGGCCCGAGGGGCGATCGCGTTGGCCCGTACGCCGTAGCGCTCCAGCGCGCGGGCCGCCGACAGCGTCAACGCGGTGATGCCGGCCTTGGCCGCGCCGTAGTTGGCCTGCCCGACGGGGCCGACCAACCCGGCTTCGGACGACGTGTTGATGATCCGGCCGTAGACCGTGCCGTCGTTCTGCTTGGCCTGCGCACGCCAGTACGCCGCCGCGTTGCGAGTGAGCAGGAAGTGACCGCGCAGGTGGACACGGATCACCGCGTCGAAGTCCTCGTCGGTCATGTTGAACAGCATCCGGTCCCGGGTGATCCCGGCGTTGTTCACGACGATGTTCAGACCGCCGAGCCCCTCGGCGGTCTGAACGAGTTCATCGGCGGTCGCCCGCTCGCCGATGTCCCCCGCCACCGCGACGCCCTTGGCGCCCGCGGCGGCGATCTCGTCGAGCACATCGGAGCGCTCCAACGCGCCCGCGATGTCGTTCACCACGACCGTCGCGCCCGCTCGGGCCAGGCCGATCGCCTCGGCGCGACCCAGTCCGCCGGCCGCGCCGGTGACCACCGCAACGCGCCCGGTCAGATCGTTGGCATCAGTGTCGTGGCTCATCTTGCTCCTCGCGTATGCGGCTAGTTGACGGACTGGTTGACGAATACCTCTAGTCGCGGCGGTTCAGTGCGGCCCGCGGGCACTCGTTGATCGCCTGCTCGGCCAGTTCCTCCATCCCCGCGGGAACCGGATCGTGCTTGACGACCGCGTAGTCCTCGTCATCCAGCTCGAACAGGTCGGGGGCGATCCCCACGCAGACCGCGTTGCCCTCACAACGATCTCGGTCGACTTCCACTCGCATCTGAACCTCCTTGGCGGTTGCCTGTCGGGTTGCCCCCTCAGTGTGGCACCGCTCTGGACCCCAAGACTAGAACGTGTTACAACGTGGGGTGAACCCGGGCCTGGGCTGGGGCCCGGGTCTCAGCTGGTGCCTCCTGAAAGGTAGGACAAGCCCATGCGAATCGGCTACACGCCAGAACAAGAGGAGTTGCGCCGCGAACTGCGCTCCTACTTCAGCAAACTGATGACGCCGGAGCGCGCCGAGGCACTGGCGAGCAACGAAGGCGAGATGGGCCGCGGCAACGTCTACCGCGAGACGGTGCGTGAACTGGGCAAGGACGGCTGGCTGACGCTGAACTGGCCCAAGGAGTACGGCGGTCAGGAGCGGTCGGCGATGGACGCGCTTATCTTCAACGACGAGGCGGCGATCGCCAGCGTCCCGGTGCCGTTCTTGACCATCAACAGCGTTGCGCCGACGATCATGCACTTCGGCACCGAGGAGCAGAAGAAGTTCTTCCTGCCGCGGATCGCCGCCGGGGAGTTGCACTTCTCCATCGGCTACTCCGAACCGGGCGCGGGCACCGACCTGGCCTCGCTGCGCACCACCGCGGTGCGCGACGGCGACGAGTACGTCATCAACGGCCAGAAGATGTGGACCAGCCTCATCGCCTACGCCGACTACGTGTGGCTGGCGGTGCGCACCAACCCGGAGGCCAAGAAGCACCGCGGCATCTCGGTGCTGATCGTGCCGACCACCGCCAAGGGCTTCTCGTGGACCCCAGTGCACACCATGGCCGGGGTGGACACCAGCGCCACCTACTACCAGGACGTGCGGGTACCGGTGACCAACCTCGTCGGCCAGGAGAACGACGGCTGGAAACTGGTGACCAACCAGCTCAACCACGAGCGCGTCGCACTGGTGTCGGCTCAGCCGATCTTCGTGGCGCTCAACGCTGTTCGCGAATGGGCGCAGAACACCAAGGACCACCACGGCAAGCGGTGGATCGACAACGAGTGGGTGCAACTGAACCTGGCCCGGGTGCACGCCAAAGCCGAGGTGCTCAAGCTGATCAACTGGGAGATCGCGTCCTCCGCCGACTCCGCTGATGCCACCCTGGGCCCGGCGGACGCCTCCGCGGCCAAGGTGTACGGCACCGAGCTGGCGACCGAGGCGTATCGGCTGTTGATGGAGGTGCTCGGCACGGCGGCCACCCTACGGGCGGACTCGCACGGGGTGCTGCTGCGCGGGCGCGTCGAGCGCATGCACCGGTCGTGTCTGATCCTGACCTTCGGTGGCGGCACCAACGAGATTCAGCGCGACATCATCGGCATGGTGGCCCTGGGCCTGCCCCGGGTGAATCGGTAAGGCCCCGGGTGGATCGGTAAGGACAGACATGGATTTCAGGACGACGGAAGCCGCCGAGGATCTCGGCGCCCTGGTTCGCACCATCACCGAATCGGTGTGCACCCCCGAACGTCAGCGCGAACTCGACGGTCTCGACGAGCGGTTCGACCGCACGCTGTGGCAGAAGCTCATCGAGGCGGACGTGTTGTCGGCGGCCGCCCCGGAGGCGATCGGCGGCGGCGGGTTCGGGGTGCTCGAGCAGACCGCGGTGCTGGTGGCGCTGGGCCGCCAACTGGCCGCGGTGCCGTACCTGGAGTCGGCGGTGCTGGCCGCCGGCGCGCTGGCGAAGTTCGGCTCCGACGCGCTGCAACAGCAGTGGGCGGCACCGGCGATCAAGGGCGAGAAGATCCTCACCGTCGCGCTCGACGGTGAGATGGGCGAGGGCCCGGTGCAGGCCGCCAGGACCGGCGACGGCTACCGGCTCACCGGCACCCGCACCCAGGTGGGCTACGGCCCGGTCGCCGACGCGTTCCTGGTTCCGGCCGAAACCGACTCGGGAACAGCGATTTTCCTTGTCTCGTCCGGTGACTCCGCGGTCAAGGTGCGGTCGCTGAGCACCACCGGCCGGGGCAGCGTCGGGCTGCTGGAACTGAACGAGACGCAGGTCGACGCCGATCGGGTGGTGGCCGGCCCGGAGGCGTTGTCCTGGCTGACCACACATCATTCGCTGGGGCGCAGCGCATTTCAGCTCGGGGTGCTGGAGCGGGCGCTTGAGCTCACCGCCGGCTACGCGCGCGAACGCGAGCAGTTCGACCGGCCGATCGGCAGTTTCCAGGCGGTTTCGCAGCGGCTGGCCGACGGCTACATCGACGTGAAGGCGCTGCGGCTCACCGTGACCCAGGCAGCGTGGCGGATCTCGGAGAACCTGCCCGCCGAAACCGAGGTCAACACTGCGGCGTTCTGGGCGGCCGAGGCCGGACACCGCGTCGCGCACACCACGGTGCACGTGCACGGCGGTGTCGGCATCGACACCGACCATCCGGTCCACCGCTACTTCCTGGCCGCCAAGCAGACCGAGTTCACGCTGGGCGGCGCCACCGGTCAGCTGCTGCGGATCGGCCGCGAACTGGCGGACAACCCGGTCTGAGGGTGAGCCTGCCGACCGTCGCGGGTCTGCTGACGCCCCTGGTCGAGGTCGACGACCGGGGCGTGTACTTCGAGGACTCGTTCACCAGCTGGCGGGAGCACCTGCGCCACGGCGCGGCGATCGCCGCGGCGCTGCGGGCCCGGATGGATCCGGCCCGCCCGCCGCACATCGGGGTGCTGGCGCAGAACACCCCGTTCTTCTCCGCGGTGCTGGTGGCCGCCGGATTGACCGGCCTGGTGCCGGTCGGGCTGAACCCGGTGCGCCGGGGCGCCGCACTGCGTCGCGACATCACGCACGCGGATTGCCAAGTGGTGCTTGCGGATTCGGCTTCGGCGGTCGCGCTGGGCGAGATCGACGACCTCCGCGTGCCGGTCATCGACGCCGACTCGCCGGAGTGGGCAGCCGAGGTGGCCGGCCACACCGGCACCCCGGTGCGGCCATACGCCGCCGACCCGGCCGATCTGTTCATGCTGATCTACACCTCGGGCACCAGCGGTGATCCGAAGGCGGTCAAGTGCAGCCACGGCAAGGTGGCGATCGCCGGGGTGACCATGGCCGAACGGTTCAGCCTCGGCCAGAGCGACGTCTGCTATGTGTCGATGCCGCTGTTCCATTCGAACGCGGTGCTGGTCGGCTGGGCGGTCGCGCTGGCCGCGCAGGCGTCGTTGGCGCTGCGGCGCAAGTTCTCCGCGTCGCAGTTCCTGCCCGACGTTCGCCGCTACGGCGCCACCTACGCGAACTACGTCGGCAAACCGCTGTCGTACATCCTGGCCACCCCGGAGCGGCCCGACGACGCGGACAACCCGTTGCGGGCGGTCTACGGCAACGAGGGCGCGCCCGCGGACCTGGAGCGGTTCGCCCGCCGGTTCAACACGGTGGTGATGGACGGTTTCGGCTCCACCGAGGGCGGTATCGCGATCGCGCGCACACCCGACACGCCGCCCGCGGCACTGGGGCCGCTGCCGGACGGCGTGCAGATCGTCGATGTCGACACCGGCGAACCCTGCCCGCCCGGGGTGGTGGGCGAGCTGGTCAACGTCGCCGGCCCCGGCCGATTCGAGGGCTACTACAACGACCCGCAGGCCGAGGCCGAGCGGATGCGGGGCGGGGTGTACCACAGCGGGGATCTCGCCTACCGCGATGAGCAGGGCTACGTCTACTTCGCCGGCCGGCTCGGCGACTGGATGCGGGTGGACGGCGAGAACCTCGGCGCCGCCCCGATCGAGCGGGTGCTGCTGCGCCACCCCGACATCATCGAGGTGGCGGTGTACGGCATCCCCGCCCCGGACGTCGGCGACCAGGTGATGGCCGCGGTGGTACTGACCGAGGGCGCGCGGTTCGACGCCGAGGCGTTCCGGGCGTTCCTGGCCGACCAGCCCGACCTCGGGCCCAAACAGTGGCCGTCGTATGTGCGGGTGGCCACCAGCCTGCCCCGCACCGAGACGTTCAAGGTGATCAAACGCCACCTGCAGGCCGAGGGCATCGACTGCGCCGACCCGGTCCATCCGATCCCGCGGCCATGACCGGGCAGCCACTGCGGCTCGACGAGCTGGGCGCCGATCCGGCCTCGGTGCTGAAGGTGGTGGCCTACTTCGACGACCTCGACGATCGACGGTGCGGCGCCGCAGATCTGGTGCGGGCGGCCGCACGGCTGGCGGGTTGTCCGGTGGCGGCGCGCGCCGACGACCCGCTGTGCTTCGACGCGGCCGGCGCCGCGCTGAACCCCGGGGTGGATCTCGACGAGGGCGACGTGCGGGTGCTGCGCGACGGCCCCGCGGCCCCGCTGGACGCGGTGGTGCGCGATCGGCTGCGGCGCAGCCTGCGGCTGTGCCGGGCGCGCCGCTTTCCCGCACCCGCGCTGGGGTTCGACGAGTCGCTTCCGGTCCGGGTGCTGGCGGTGTCGACCGACGCGCCGGCCACGCTGTCGGTGGTGCTCGATGTGCTCGGCGGCGACCGGGTGCGCACCACGACGATCGGCACCACGATCGCGGTGGCATACCAGGGGTCCCGCGACGCCCGTACCCTGTCGGACGCGCTGGAGGACGCCATCTCGGCGGCCTTCCCGACCCCGCTGCCGGCCGGCGCCGGACGCGGCCCGTGGATCGGAATCGGTTCTCCCACCGATATTTTCAGCACACCGACGTCGTGGCATCAGGCTCGGCGTGCGCTGCGCTTCGCCTCCTCGACCGGGTACGGCCGGCGCGCGATCGCCTTCGAACGGCTCAGCGTCCTCGAGCTGCTCGCCGATCTGCCCGTCGACGCCGTGCTGAGTAATCCGGACGTGGCCCGCATCGACGAACTGGCCGCCACCCCGGCCGGCGCGGTCGAGGTGGCCACCGCCGAGGCGTTCTGCAAGTACGGTTCGCTGCGCCGCACCGCCGAGGAGCTCTACGTCCACCACAGCACCGTCGCCAGCCGACTCGCCCACGTGGCCGAGCGGATGGGTTGGGACTTCGACGATCCGATGGACCGGTTCATCGCCACGCTGGTGTTCCTCGTCCGGCGGATCGCACTGTCGTCGGCCGAACTCGGTGACACCGGGTGACCCGACAGTCGTCGGTGTCGAGGCGCCCGACCCCCGACTCCTGTCGGATGTGCCCGCGGCTGCACGCCGCCGATCATCGGGGACGAACAGCCCGAACCGAGGAGACAGTGATGGCGATCATCGACCCCACCAAGACCTGGGCGCCGCTGGAGCAGCGGTTGGCCCGCACCACCCACCCGCGGCACCGGCAGATGCTGGCGGTGGTCATCGAACACATGAAGGCCGAGGCGATTCCGGACATGCAGCGGCTGATGGCGACGCTGTCGCCGAACCCGGACTACCACTTCTGGATCGGCGGTGCCGATGCCGGGCCGAAGGGCACCGACGGGGTGCGCGCCTACTACACCGCGTTGCTCGAAAGCGGAACGAACGTCCTGGAATTCGAGGTGGACCGGCTGATCGTCGATGACGACAACGTGGTCACCGAAGGTTGGATCAAGATGATCTACCCGGGCCGCGAGGCAGCCGCGCTGGGGGTCGAGATCGACGATCCGGCCGGGGATTACCTGCTGGTGTTCCGTCAGCTCGTGGTGTGGCCGATCGACGCCGACGGCCTGATCCGGGGCGAGGACGCCTACTACACCGGACCGGTCAGCGTGACCAAACTGAGCACGGACGACCTGCCGCGGAAGTACGTTGAGCACAAGGTTGATAGAACGACCGACAAAAGGGGAACACCGGTTATCAATGCGTGAACACGAACCCGAGCCGGCCAACGATATCGCCTCGATGCTGCTCGCCCGCGTCGGCGACGAGCACCTCGGGCTGCGCACCCGCGAGGCGGACTGGACCTGGGACGCGGTGGTGCGCGAGTCGGCCGCCCGCGCGGCGCTGGCGCAGGCGCTGCGCCGGCCGGGCCCGTTCCACATCGGGGTGCTGCTGGACAACGTGCCGGACTTCGTGTTCTGGCTCGGCGCCGCGGCACTCGCCGAGGCGACGATCGTGGGCATCAACCCGACCCACGGGGACGAGCAGCTCGCCGCCGGGGTCCGCCACACCGACTGTCAGCTGATCGTCACCGACCGGCGCCGCATCGACCGGCTGCGCGGCCTCGATCTCGGTCTGGACCCCGACCGGTTCCTGGTCGTCGACGAGCCCGGCTACCGGTCCGCGGTCGACGCGCACCGGGGCGCGGTGACGGTCGCCGACGGGGTGGGACCGGCATCGCTGCTGTTGCTGTTGTTCACCTCCGGCACCACCGGCACGTCCAAGGCGGTGCGCTGCACCCAGGGCCGGCTGGCCGCGATCGCGCACGCGGCGACCGCGAAGTTCGGTCACCACCGCGGCGACGTCGACTACTGCTGCATGCCGCTGTTCCACGGCAACGCGATCATGGCGCTGTGGGCCCCGGCGCTGGCCAACGGCGCCACGGTGTGCCTGACCCCGACGTTCAGCGCGTCGAACTTCCTTGCCGACGTGCGGTATTTCGGCGCCACGTTCTTCACCTACGTCGGCAAGGCGCTCGGCTACATCCTGGCCACCCCGCGAGCACCCGACGACGCCGACAACCCGCTGCAGCGCGGATTCGGCACCGAGGCCTCGCCGGAGGACCAGGCCGAGTTCCGGCGCCGCTTCGGCGCGGTGCTGATGGAGGGCTACGGCTCCAGCGAGGGCGGCGCGGTGGCGATGCCCGACCCGGCCGCGCCGCCGGGCGCGCTGGGCCGCCCGGCTCACGACGGGGTGGCGATCGTCAACCCGGACACCGATGCCGACTGTCCCCGCGCGGTGCTCGACGAGCACGGCCGGGTGCTCAACCCCGACGAGGCCATCGGCGAGATCGTCGACAAGCGCGGCGCGGCCGGTTTCGAGGGCTACTACAACGACGACGCGGCCAACGCCGAGCGGGTACGCAACGGCTGGTACTGGAGCGGCGATCTCGGTTACATCGACCAGGACGGGTTCCTGTACTTCGCGGGCCGGCGCGGCGACTGGATCCGCGTCGACGGCGAGAACACCTCGGCGCTGGTGATCGAGCGGGTGCTGCGCCGGCATCCGGCGGTGCGGGCGGCCGCGGCCTACGGGGTGCCCGATCCGCGGTCCGGTGATCAGGTGATGGCCGCGCTGGAGGTCGACGACCCCGACGGATTCGACGTCGCCGCGTTCGCCGACTACCTGGTCGCCCAGCGGGACCTCGGCAGCAAGGGCATTCCCCGGCTGTTGCGGCTGTCGGCCAATCTGCCCGTGACCGGATCCAACAAGGTGCTCAAGCGCGAGCTGCAGCAACAACGTTGGCACACCGACGATCCGGTGTATCGCTGGGCGGGCCGCGGGCGGCCCGAATACCGGCGAATGACCGCTGAGGACGTCGCCGAACTCGACGGCGAATTCAGCCGATACGGAAGGAACAGCCTTGTCCGACCGAGTTCGTGAAATCGACCCCGGGCGACCGATCACCCGGTACGCCCGCGGCTGGCACTGTCTGGGGCTGGCCGAGACGTTCCGTGACGGCCGGCCGCACGGCATCGAGGCGTTCGGCACCAAACTGGTGGTGTTCACCGATTCCTCGGGCGCCCTGCGGGTGCTCGACGCCTACTGCCGGCACATGGGCGGGGACCTGTCCCAGGGCACCATCAAGGGCGACGAGATCGCCTGCCCGTTCCACGACTGGCGCTGGGGCGGCGATGGCCGCTGCAAACTGGTGCCCTACGCCAAGCGCTCACCCCGGCTGGCCCGCACCCGCAGCTGGCCGACGCTGGAGGTCAACGGCCAACTGCTGGTCTGGAACGACCCGGAGGGATCCGCGGCACCGCTCGAACTCGCGCCCCCGACCATCGAGGGCTACGACGAGGGCATCTGGTCGCCGTGGCAGTGGAGTTCGATCCTGATCGAGGGCGCGCACTGCCGCGAGATCGTCGACAACGTCGTCGACATGGCGCATTTCTTCTACATCCACTACGCGTTCCCGACGTACTTCAAGAACGTGTTCGAGGGGCACACCGCCAGCCAGTACATGGAGTCAAAACCCCGGCCCGATGTGATGGACGACCCCGAAAAGCTCTGGGACGGAACCTATCTGCGTTCCGAGGCTACCTATTTCGGACCGGCCTACATGATCAACTGGCTACACAACGACCTGGCCCCGGGATTCACCGCCGAAGTGGTGCTGATCAATTGCCACTACCCGGTCACCCCCGACTCGTTCGTGCTGCAGTGGGGGGTCGCGGTGCAGAAGATGCCCGGACTGCCGCCGGAGAACGCCGAGAAGCTCGCCGCGGCGCTCAACCGCAACTTCAGCGAGGGATTCCTGCAGGATGTGGAGATCTGGAAGAACAAGACCCGAATCGAGAACCCGCTGCTGACCGAGGAAGACGGCCCGGTGTATCAGTTGCGCCGCTGGTACGAGCAGTTCTATGTCGACGCCGCAGATGTCACCCCGGACATGACCGACCGCTTCGAGGTCGAGGTCGACACCACCCACGCCTACGACCTGTGGCAGCAGGAGGTGGCGGCCAACCTCGCCGCCCGGCACGGGCAGCAGACCGGCGCCTGAGGTCGCGCGGCAGTCCTACCTCAGGTAGATGGACTTGCACTGAACGTAGGCGTCGAGTCCCTCGGGTCCCAGCTCGCGGCCCAGGCCGGGAGAAAGGACTCGACATCGCCCGTCGGGTGGAGACCGGTTCGGTCGGGGTGAACTTCTACGACCTGGACATCGGTGCGCCGTTCGGCGGGGTCAAGGCCAGCGCGGTGGAGCAGCGCCGGCCCCGGCTCGACGGTCGAACCGACGGGGGTGAACCGATGAGGCTGACAGCGTTCCTCGGGATGACCGCGGTGGCCACCGCCCTGCTCAGCGGTTGCCAGTCGGAAATCATCAGTGGCACCGCGACGTCGGAGGCGACCAGCACCACCACGACCACATCGACCACGTCGGCCAGCAAGAAGGCGTCGACCCCGACGAAGATCGCCCCGCGCGACGAGGACGCGCGCGGACCGCACCCGACGATCGCGACCTACATCGCCGACAACGACATCCAGGAAACCCTGGTCCACGACGGAGATCCCGGCGCACCCGTCATCGACCTGCCGATCCCCGAGGGCTGGGAGCCCGCCGGCGCGGACACCCCGGACTGGGCCTACGGCGCCATCGTCTACACCGGTCCCGACGCCGGCGGCTACACGCCGAGCGTCATCGCGCTGCTGTCCAGACTCACCGGCAATGTCGATCCGCAGGCGCTCATCGACCACGCCCCCGGCGAGTTGCAGAACCTGCCGGGCTGGGAGCCGATGAACAACGGCAAGACCAGCACACTCAGCGGCTTCCCCGCCTATCAGCTGGGCGGCACCTGGGGCGACGACGGGCAGCGCAAGCTCGCCGCGCAGAAGACCGTCGTCATCCCCGGCTCCGACGGGGTGTACGTGCTGCAGCTCAACGTCGACGCGCTCGAGGATCAGATCGACATCGTCGGCCCGGTCACCCTGGCCATCGACGACCAGACCACCATCGAGTTCTGATCAGCGGTCGCGGATCGCGTCCAGGCGCCGGGTCGTCTCCTCGAACTCGGCGACCAAGTCGGCGATGATGTCGGCGACCGGGCGGATCTCGTTCATCCGGCCGACGATCTGCCCCACCGGCATCGCCACGGTGTCGGGGTTGTCCGACTCGTTCATCCGCTGGTGGGCCTCGCTGACCAGGATGTTCTGCAGCGGCATCGGCAGCGGCTCGGGCGCGTCCGGGGCATCCCAGGCGTCGGTCCACTTGGTCTTGAGCAGCCGGGCAGGTTTGCCGGTGTAGATGCGCCGGCGCACGGTGTCGGCCGAGGTGGCGCGCAGCAGCGCCTCCTGGATGGTCGAGACACCGCTGGGCTTGCGGTGGCCGAGGTGGTACTCGGCGGAGGTGAGGAACAGCGAGCCCATCCACACGCCCTGGGCGCCCAGCGACAGCGCCGCGGCGACCTGCCGGCCGGTGCCGATTCCGCCGGCGGCCAGCACCGGCACCTGATCGCCGACGGCGTCGACGATCTCGGGCCACAGCACCACCGAGCCGATCTCGCCGGTGTGCCCGCCGGCCTCGTGCCCCTGCGCGACGACGATGTCGACGCCGTTGTCGACATGGCGCTGCGCGTGTTTGGCGCTACCGGCCAGTGCGGCCACCGGAACCCCGGCCTTGTGCACCTGCTCGATGACGTCGACCGGCGGCGAGCCCAGCGCGTTGGCGATCAGCTTGATCGGGTGGTCGAGCGCGACCTCCACGTGCGAACGGGCCACCGAGTGCAACCAGCCGAGCACGCCCTCGTTACGTTCGGCGTCTTCCGGCAGCGGCGGAACACCAAGGTCGGCAAGGGTTTTCTCGACGAAGTCACGATGCCCCTGCGGGATCAGCTTGGCGATGTCGACCGCGCTGCCCTCCTGCGGCACCTTGGCCGGCATCACCACGTCGACCCCGTACGGCCGCCCGTCGGTGTTCTCGTCCATCCACTTGAGGACCTCCTCGAGGTCCTCCGCCTTGTTGAACCGCACGCAGCCCAGCACGCCGAGGCCGCCGGCCCGGCTCACCGCGGCGGCGACGCGCTCGGAGGGGGTGAAGACGAAGATCGGATACTCGATGCCGAAACGCTCACACAGTTCGGTGCGCACTTGAGTTGTCTCCCGTCGGTTGGCTCGCGCGTTACTTCGACGAGCCGACGTGGTTGGCGTGGACTTCGTCGGCCGGCCGCTGTTCGGTGATGTCCTTGGCCCACCGGTAATCCGGCTTGCCCGCCGGAGTCCGCTGGATGTGATCGACCCACCAGATCTTGCGCGGCACCTTGTAGCCGGCGATCTCCCGGCGCACGAACGAGTCGAGGTCGGCCAGGGTGGGGTTAGTGCCGGGGCGGCGCTGCACGACGGCGGCGACCAGCTGGCCGAACCGTTCGTCGGGCACCCCGACGACCAGCGCGTCGAACACGTCCGGGTGGCCCTTGAGCGCGCCCTCGACCTCCTCGGGGTAGATCTTCTCCCCGCCGGAGTTGATCGACTGCGAGCCGCGGCCCAGCATCGTCACGGTGCCGTCGGCCTCGACGGTCGCCCAGTCCCCGGGGATCGCGTAGCGCACCCCGTTGATGGTCTTGAAGGTCTCGGCCGTCTTCCTCTCGTCCTTGTAGTAACCCAGCGGGATGTGGCCGCGCTTGGCGATCAGGCCGCGCACGCCGGAACCGGGCTTGACCTCGTTGCCGTTCTCGTCGAGCACCACGACGTTCTTGTCGATGGTGACCCGCGGGCCGCCGGTGTGGGTCTGGCCCTTGGCGACCACGCTGGTGCCGCCGAAACCGGTCTCCGAGGAGCCGATCGAGTCGGTGATGATGCGGTTCGGCAGCACCTCGAGCAGCTGATCCTTGAGCGACGGCGAGAACAGCGCGGCGGTGCTGGCCAGCAGGAACAGGTTCGACAGGTCGTAGTTGGCGCCGGGCGCGGTGAGCGCGTCCAGCAGCGGCCGGGCCATCGCGTCACCGGTGAAGAACAGCAGGTTGACCTTGTGCTTCTCGCAGGTGCGCCAGACGTCCTCGGGCTCGAACTCCGGGGCCAGCACCACGGTGTCGCCGGCGAACAACGCCTGCCAGGTGGCCGACTGGGTGGCGCCGTGGATCATCGGCGGGATCGGGTAGCGCACCATCGGCGTCTTCTCGACCGCCTGCCGGGCGTGGTCGTACTCGTCCTTGACGTACTCGCCGGTGGCGAAGTCGATGCCGCCGAACAGCACCCGGTAGATGTCCTCGTGGCGCCACATCACGCCCTTGGGGAACCCGGTGGTGCCGCCGGTGTAGAGCAGGTAGATGTCGTCGGCGCTGCGTGGCCCGAAATCCCGCTCCGGCGAGGCGCTCGCGAGCGCGGTCTCGAACTCCACCCCGCCGTAGCGCTGGAAGTCGGCGTCGCTGCCGTCCTCGACGACCAGGATGGTCTTCACGTTCGGGGTGTCCGGCAGCACGTTGGCCACCCGGTCGCTGTACTGGCGCTCGTGTACCAGGGCGACCATGTCGGAGTTGTCGAACAGGTACTTCAGTTCGCTCTCGACGTACCGGAAGTTGACGTTGACCGCGATCGCGCCGGCCTTCACGACACCGAGCATCGCGATGACGATCTCGATGCGGTTACGGCAGTACAGCCCGACCTTGTCGTCCTTCTTGACGCCCTGGTCGAGCAGGTAGTGGGCGAAGCGGTTGGCTTTCTCCTCGAGCTGGCCGTACGTCAGTTTCTCGTCGCCACAGATCAGGGCGACGCGATCGGGCACGGCGTCGATGGCATGCTCGGCGAGATCGGCGATGTTCAGGGCCACGGACTCAAATTAGAACGTGTTACATTTCTTGACAAGTTCCCGGTGAACCGCAAGGAGGCAGGCACCCGTGAGCGATGCCGGATCGCAGCCGCACGCACTCATTGAGCAGCGCGGACACACTCTGATCCTGACGCTGAACCGCCCCGAGGCCCGTAACGCGCTGTCCAGCGAAATGCTCTCGATCATGGTCGAGGCGTGGGACCGCGCGGACAACGATCCGGAGATCCGTTCGGTGATCCTGACCGGCGCCGGCGGGTACTTCTGCGCCGGCATGGACCTCAAGGCCGCGACGGCCAAGCCGCCGGGCGACTCGTTCAAGGACGGCTCCTACGACCCGTCGAAGATCCCGGCGCTGCTCAAGGGCCGGCGGCTGAAGAAACCGCTGATCGCCGCGGTGGAGGGCCCGGCGATCGCGGGCGGCACCGAGATCCTGCAGGCGACCGACATCCGGATCGCCGGTGAGAGCGCCAAGTTCGGCATCTCCGAGGCGCGCTGGAGCCTGTACCCGATGGGCGGCTCGGCGGTGCGCCTGGTGCGCCAGATCCCCTACACGATCGCGGCCGATCTGCTGCTGACCGGCCGGCACATCACCGCCGCCGAGGCCAAGGAGATCGGGCTGATCGGCCACGTGGTCCCGGACGGCACCGCGCTGGACAAGGCGCTGGAGATCGCCGAGGTGATCAACAACAACGGCCCGCTGGCCGTGCAGGCGATCCTGCGCTCGATCCGCGAGACCGAGGGCCTGCCCGAGGAGGAGGCGTTCAAGATCGACACCAAGATCGGCATCGAGGTGTTCGTCTCCGAGGACGCCAAGGAGGGCCCGCGGGCGTTCAAGGAGAAGCGCAAGCCGGAGTTCAAGGGCCGGTAACAGCGCTTTCGTCGAGTGTGAAACCGCTGCGGCGAATCGACCGGATTTCCGCAGCGGTTTCACGTTCGCTTCGACCAGGCGTCGGCGAGCATGCGCAGGACGACCGCCTCGGTGTCGCGTGAGGTCACCCGGATGCGGATCCAGCCGCGGGCCGTCAACTCGTCGTGGCGACGGACGTCCCGGTTGAACTGCTCCGGGTTGCGATGGTGGTCCCCGTCGTAGTCCAGGCCGAGCTTGAGTTCCTCCCAGCCCAGGTCGAGCACCGCCACCAGTTGCCCGTACTCGTCGCGCACCGGGATCTGCGTCTGCGGCCGGGGGTAGCCGGCGCGCAGGACGAGCAGCCGCAGCCAGGTCTCCCGCGGTGACTGTGCGCCGCCGTCGACGAGTTCGAGCACCCCGCGGGCGGCTCGGATGCCGCGGGCACCCCGGTACCGCTCGGCGAGCAGCTCCACGTCCGCCGGTTTCAGCCGGGTCGCCTGCATCAGCGCGTCGATCGCGGCGACTGCTTTCGCGGTCCGGCACCGGCGGGCGATGTCCAGCGCGGTGCGGGCCGGCGTGGTCACCGGGACACCGGCGACCAGCTCGACCTCGTCCTCGTCGAACCGATCCGACCAGGTCTCGATGCCCTCAGGTGGGTGCCGGTTCGGCCACAGCAGCTGCGCGGGCCGGTTACCGTCCACCCATTTCGCGCCGTGCAGCGCCGCGGCGGAGCGCCCCGCGACCACGCCCCGCCGACCGCTCCACAGATGTGCGCCGATGCCGCGCAGCGCGGCGGTCGGCGGCACGCCTTCCCGCAGGTACACGTCCGGATACAGCCGCACGTAGCGGGTGCGCAACCGGTGCGACGTCAACAGGCCGGCGGCGGTCGCCTCGGACCCGACGATGAGCTCCGCCATGGCGGCAGCATGCCGTCGGCCCCCGACAGGAACGCCGAACGTGAAACCACTGCGGAAAATCGGCCGATTCTCCGCAGCCGTTTCACGTTCGCGGTCAGTCGCGCAGAACGGGTTTGGTGGGGGTGAACACGACCGGCATCTTCTCCAAGCCGGAGACGAAGTTGGCCGGCCGCAGCGGCAGCGGCTCGTCGTTGGCCAGCCGCAGGTCGGGCAGCCGCGCCAACAGCTTGGTCAGCATGATCGACAGCTCCAGCCGGGCCAGCTGATTGCCCAGGCAGAAGTGGGTGCCGAAGCCGAACGCCAGGTGGTTGTTCGGATACCGATCGATGTCGAACTTCTCCGGGTCGTCGAACACCTGCTCGTCGAAGTTCGCCGACTCGAACAACAGCAGCATCTTCTCGCCCTGCTTCAGGGCGGTGCCGTGGAACTCGACGTCGTCGGTCAGCGTGCGGGCCATGTTCTTCACCGGTGCGGTCCAGCGCAGCATCTCCTCGATCGCGTTGGGCAGCAACGACAGATCGTTCCGCAGCCGCTCGTGCTGATCGGGGTGCAGCAGCAGCTGGCGGGTGCCGCCGGACAGGGTGTGCCGGGTGGTCTCGTCGCCACCGATCAACAGCAACAGCACCTCGGTGACGATCTGATGGTCCTCGAGCTTGGAGCCCTCCACCTCGGCGTGCACCAGCACGCTGACCAGATCGTCGGTCGGGTTCTCCTTGCGGGCGGCGATCATGCCCATCATGTACTCGCTGTAGGCCGCGAACGCGTCCATCGTCACCTGGAACTGCTCGGGGTCCGTGGTGCTGCTCAGGAACCCGACCAGGTCGTCGGACCACTTGAGGAACATCTCGCGTTCCTCGGGCAGCACCCCGAGCATGTCACCGATCACCGCCATCGGCAGCGGCGCCGCGATGTCCCAGACGAAGTCGCATTCGCCGCGCTCGCAGACGTTGTCGATCAACGTGTCGCAGAGCCGCTCGATCGAGGGCTGACGATCCTTGACCCGCTTGCGGGTGAACCCGGCGTTGACGAGCTTGCGCCGCAGCAGGTGTTGCGGATCGTCCATCTCGATCATCATCTCCACACCCGGCTGGTCCGGGCGGATGCCGCCGGCGTTGGAGAACAGCTCCGGCTTGCGCTCGGCCTCGATGACCGCCGCGTAGGTGGCGGCCGCGGCGAGCCCGTTGCGGTCGCGGAACACCGGTTCGTGTTCGCGCATCCACTTGTACGCGGCGCGCGCCGCCTCGCTGTCGGCGTAGAAGTTGCCGTCGGTCAGGTCGATGTCTGGCCTCGTCGCCGTCACGGCCGTCCCCCTCAGTTCAGGATCTTCGCGTCGCCGAACGTCATCTCGACGTTCTCGGCGGAACTCGACATCAGCGCTCGCTTGGGCAGGCCAAGCGCGGCAAGCTCTTTCGCGTACGGGTGATCGCCGAGTCGGACGGTCGCGCCGCCGAACCGGTACCGCACCCCGGTCAGCGCCATCTCACCGGGCGTCTCCCGCAGCACGCCGTCGAGATACGAGTAGGTGTTGTGCACCTGCGGTTTTCCGACGAACCGCGACGGCACCGCCACCCCGGGACGGAACTCCATTCCGAGGACGAACCGGCCGTCGATGCTGACCCCGAACTCGAAGCGGCGGCCCTCCCGGACGGTGAAGTCGGCCATCACCTTCGGATAACCCCAGATGGTCCGGCCGGCCTCCAGGGTGAACGACTGGTCCACCGGCAGGTGGTGCACGAACGCCCCCGCGGACTGCAGCGCCCGCAACCCCTTCGCCTGCGACCCGGGCGGGTTGACCATCACGTTGGTGCCGTACTCGTAGTACGGGCCGAGATCGCCGTCGAGGTAGTGCATCAGGATCAGCACCACCAGCGCGCGGTTGCGCCCGAACCGGCACACCTGCAGCCCGCTGTAGTCGATCATCCGTTGCGCGGCATCGGCGTCGACGGTGAACATCGCGGTGTGCTGGGTGGCCTTGCGGATCTTCACCGGCATGGTGAGCACGGTGCCGGCGATGGTGTGCTGCGAGGCTGCCATGGCACTCACTGTAGAACGCGTTCTAATTTGCCGACAAGCGATTCTCAGATCAGCTTGGCCAAATCCCGGATCTGTTCCACCGAACGGGCTCCGACCACCATCATCGTCACCCCGGCGGCCTCCCAGCGCTTGATCTGCTCACGCACATAGGCCTCGTCACCGACGATCGCCGCGTCGTCGACCAACTCGTCCGGGATGGCCTTGGCCGCCTCGTCCTTGCGGCCGCTGCGGAACAGCCTGGTGACGTCGTCGACCACCTCGCTGTAGCCCATCCGCCGGTAGACGTCGGCGTGGAAATTCAATTCCTCCGCGCCCATCCCGCCGATGTAGAGCGCCAGGAACGGCTTGATCATCTCGAACATGGCGGGCCGGTCGTCGGTGACCACCACCTGCGCGGTCGCGCAGATCTCGAAGTCCTCGCGGCTGCGCCGCGCACCGGGCCGCGAGAAGCCCTCGTCGAGCCACTCGTTGTACATGTCGGCCAGCCGCGGCGAGTAGAAGATCGGCAGCCAGCCGTCGGCGATCTCGGCGGCCAGCGCGACGTTCTTCGGCCCCTCGGCGCCCAGCATGATCGGGATGTCGGCGCGCAGCGGGTGGGTGATCGGCTTGAGCGCCTTGCCCAGCCCGGTGGTGCCCTCGCCGGTCAGCGGCAGCGGGTAGTGCGGGCCGGGGCTGGTCACCGGCGCCTCGCGGGCCCACACCTGCCGGATGATGTTGATGTACTCGCGGGTGCGGGCCAGCGGCTTGGGGAAGCGCTGCCCGTACCAGCCCTCGACGACCTGCGGTCCGGACACCCCCAGCCCGAGGATGTGCCGCCCGCCGGAGAGGTGGTCCAGGGTCAGCGAGGCCATCGCGCAGGCGGTCGGGGTGCGCGCGGACAGCTGCACCACCGAGGTGCCCAGCCGCAGCCGTTTGGTCTCGCGTCCCCACCAGGCCAGCGGGGTGAACGCGTCCGACCCCCAGGCCTCGGCGGTGAACACGGTGTCAAAGCCGGCCTCCTCGGCCGCGGCGACGAGTTCGGCGTGGTTCTCCGGGGGATGAGCCCCCCAGTAGCCGAGTTGCAGTCCGAGTTTCATGAGATCGCCCTTCTTGTCGTCCGACCGGCCTTGAAACCGTTCTTAGAACCTGTTCTACTCGATGCTCGTGACCACCAGCCAAAGTAGTCCGGTGCAGATCGACGAGCATGAGCCGCCGCTTTCGGCACCGTTGCAACTCTCATTCGACTACACCCGTTCAGTCGGGTCTCTCCTGTCACAGTTCTTCACCGCCCTCCGCGAGCGGCGCATCGTGGGGGTGCGTGGTTCCGACGACCGCGTGCTGGTGCCGCCCACCGAGTACGACCCGGTCACCTATGAGCAATTGACCGAGATCGTACCGGTCTCCTCGGTGGGCACCGTGGTCTCGTGGACCTGGAATCAGCACCCGGTCGAGGGTCAGCCGCTGGACCGCCCGTTCGCCTGGGCGCTGATCAAGCTCGACGGCGCCGACACCCCGATGCTGCACGCGGTGGCCGTCGACTCCCCCGACGCCATCTCCACCGGCGCCCGGGTCCGCGCGCACTGGGTCGACGAACCGGTCGGCGCGATCACCGACATCGCCTACTTCACCCTCGGCGACGAACCCGAACCGGTGCCCGACACCACCGACGACCGGGATCCGGTCAGGATCCAGGTGACGCCGATCGCGCTGGAGATCCAGCACAGCGCCTCGCATCCGGAGAGCGTCTATCTGCGGGCGCTGCAGGAGGGCCGGCTGCTTGGGGCGCGCACCAGCAAGGGCCCCGACGGCAAGCCGGGCAAGGTGTATTTCCCGCCCCGGGAGGCCGATCCGGCGACCGGCCTGCCGCTCGACGAGTTCGTCGAGCTGTCCGACAAGGGCACGGTGACGACGTTCGGGATCGTCAACATCCCGTTCGCCGGTCAGCGCATCAAGCCGCCGTACGTGGCCGCCTATGTGCTGCTCGACGGCGCCGACATCCCGTTCCTGCACCTGGTCACCGACTGCGACGCGTCGGAGGTCCGGATGGGCATGCGGGTGCAGGCGGTGTGGCGCCCGCGCGAGGAGTGGGGCCTGGGCATCGACAACATCAGCCACTTCCGGCCCACCGGCGAACCGGACGCCGACTTCGAGACCTACAAGCATCACCTGTAAAGGCACACCCAGATGACTTCCGACACTGCAGTCGCGGTGGTGGGCTTCGTCCACGCACCGCACGTCCGTCGCACCGACGGCACCACCAACGGCGTCGAGATGTTGATGCCGTGTTTCCACCAGCTCTACGACGAGCTGGGCATCCAGCAGACCGATATCGGGTTCTGGTGCTCGGGATCGTCGGATTATCTTGCCGGCCGGGCGTTCTCGTTCATCTCGGCGATCGACTCGATCGGCGCGGTACCGCCCATCAACGAGTCGCACGTGGAGATGGACGCCGCGTGGGCGCTGTATGAGGCCTACATCAAGATCCTCACCGGCGAGGTGGACACCGCGCTGGTGTACGGCTTCGGCAAGTCCAGCGCGGGCAACCTGCGCCGGACGCTGGCGCTGCAGACCGACCCCTACACCGTGGCGCCGCTGTGGCCGGACTCGGTCTCGATCGCCGGTCTGCAGGCCCGCCTCGGCCTCGACGCGGGCAAGTGGACCGCCGAGCAGATGGCGCAGGTGGCGCTGGACTCGATGACCGCCGCCGGGCGGGTGGACTCCGAGCAGCCGGCCAAGAGCATCGACGAGCTGTTGAGCCGGCCGTACTTCGCCGATCCGCTGCGCCGCCACGACATCGCGCCGATCACCGACGGCGCGGCCGCGATCGTGCTGGCCGCCGGCGACCGAGCCCGCGAGCTGCGGGAGAACCCGGCCTGGATCGTCGGGATCGAGCACCGCATCGACACCCCGGTGCTCGGTGCGCGCGACCTGACCGTCTCACCCTCGACGGCGGCGTCGGCGCAGGCGGCCACCGGCGGCGACCCGAAGTCCATCGAGGTGGCCGAGCTGCACGCGCCGTTCTCCCATCAGCAGCTGATCCTCGCCGAGGCGATCGGGCTGGGCGAGTCGACCAGGGTCAACCCGTCCGGCGGGGCGCTGTCGGCCAACCCGATGTTCGCCGCCGGCCTGGAACGCATCGGCTTCGCCGCGCAGCACATCTTCAACGGGTCCGCGCAGCGGGTGCTCGCCCATGCGACGAGTGGTCCTGCGCTGCAACAGAATCTGGTGGCCGTCTTGGAGGGGCGCTGATGAGCAAGAACCTGGCCGCGGTGCTGGGCACCGGACAGACGAAGTACGTCTCCAAGCGCCACGACGTGTCGATGGCCGGCATGGTGCGCGAGGCGATCGACCGGGCGCTGGCCGACTCCGGCACCACCATGGCCGACATCGACGCGGTGGTGGTGGGCAAGGCGCCCGACTTCTTCGAGGGCGTGATGATGCCCGAGCTGTTCCTCGCCGACGCGGTCGGCGCCACCGGCAAGCCGCTGATCCGGGTGCACACCGCCGGCTCGGTGGGCGGTTCGACGGCGATCGTGGCCGCCAGCCTGGTGCAGTCCGGTAAGTACCGCCGGGTGCTGGCGATGGCGTGGGAGAAGCAGTCGGAATCGAATGCCATGTGGGCGTTGAGCATTCCGGTGCCGTTCACCAAGCCGGTGGGCGCGGGTGCGGGCGGCTACTTCGCCCCGCACGTGCGCGCCTACATCCGCCGGTCCGGGGCCCCGACCCACATCGGCGCGATGGTGGCGGTCAAGGACCGGCTCAACGGCGCCAAGAACCCGCTGGCGCACCTACAGCAGGCCGACATCACGTTGGAGAAGGTGATGTCGTCGCAGATGCTGTGGGATCCGATCCGCTTCGACGAGACCTGCCCGTCCTCGGACGGCGCCTGCGCGATGGTGATCGGCGACGAGGCCACCGCCGACGCCCGGGTGGCCGAGGGACATCCGGTGGCCTGGATCCACGCCACCGCGTTGCGCACCGAGCCGCTGGCCTACGCGGGCCGCGATCAGGTCAACCCGCAGGCCGGCCGGGACTGCGCCAAGGCGCTGTGGCAGGCCGCCGGGATCAAGAACCCGATCGAGGAGATCGACGTCGCCGAGGTGTACGTGCCGTTCTCCTGGTTCGAGCCGATGTGGCTGGAGAACCTCGGGTTCGCCGCCGAGGGCGAGGGCTGGAAGCTCACCGAGGCCGGCGAGACCGCGATCGGCGGGAAGATCCCGTTCAACCCGTCCGGCGGGGTGCTGTCCAGCAACCCGATCGGCGCGTCGGGCATGATCCGGTTCGCCGAGTCGGCCATCCAGGTGATGGGCAAGGCCGGTGCGCACCAGGTGCCCGGGGCGCGTAAGGCGCTCGGCCACGCCTACGGCGGCGGTTCGCAGTACTTCTCCATGTGGGTGGTCGGAGCCGACAAACCCGGTCAGGGCTGACACCGCCGGTTGGGAGGTGCGCTGCGATCGGACGATGTGACGGCCGACACGATCGCAGCGGGGACAGGGCAGCGCCGTCAGTACGTTGGAGAGGGAGAACTCCCCGACCCACGAAAGCGAACCGTTCACCCGTATGCCTGAGCTGCGTTGCCCTCCCGGACCCCCTACCCCGGCGATACGACACCCGGACAACCGGCCCCCGAAGTGGCGACAGCTGGCGGCCGTGGCCGCGGTGGCGGCGCTGGGCCTCGCCGCCGGCACCGGCTGCCTCGAATCCGGCGGCAACAGCACCGCATCGGCGCCGGCCCCGCCGAGTGCGGCCACCGCCGCACCGACCTCGACCACCGCACCGTCGGGCGACAAGTCCGGCGACAAGAACGAACCGGAGGACTACAGCCACCTGCTGCTGGACGCGTCGGACCTCAGCGACAGCGACGACACCTTCGTCGTCCGGTCGACGAATCCGGGCCCGCGGGGACTGCCCGGGGCCAGCGCGCTGTTCGTCAACACCGAGGACACCCGGGCCGTCTCCACCACGATCGCGATCTATCCGGACGCCGCGACGGCCACCGCGACGCTGCGCGAGCTGGTGTCGAAGATCGACACCGTGGTCGCCGGGGCCAGCCCGCGCCCGGTGCCGGTGGGCACCGACGGCACGCTCGCGGTGGGCACCTCCCCCGACGGGTCGCAGGCGGCCACGCTGCTGGTGTTCACGCACGGTCCGGCGCTGGTGCGGCTGGACTTCCAGAGCGCGCTCGGTGACACGACCTCCGACCCGTTCGTGCTCAACGTGGCGAAGATGCAACTCGTCGCGGTGCGCACCGGCCTGGACTCCTCCTGCTGACCCGCCCGGGCAGGTGACCGATAAGACACGGTTACAACGGTGTGTCGACGGCTATAGCGCAGGTAGATGCGCCGCCATTGCGCCTCGGAGCCGGAAAACTGTAACGTGTTCTAGTTAGGAACACCGGACGGGAGGCCTACCGTGACTAGCGAAACAGCAGGTATCCGCGAGATCGATACCGGCACTCTGCCGGACCGGTTCGCCCGGGGCTGGCACTGCTTGGGCCCGGTGGAGAACTTCCTGGACGGCAAGCCGCACGGCATCCACGCGTTCGGCACCAAGCTGGTGGTGTTCGCCGACTCCAAGGGTGAGCTCAAGGTCCTCGACGCCTACTGCCGGCACCTCGGCGGCGATCTCTCGCAGGGCACCATCAAGGGCGACGAGGTGGCCTGCCCGTTCCACGACTGGCGCTGGGGCGGGGACGGCCGCTGCAAGCTGGTGCCCTACGCCAAGCGCACCCCGCGACTGGCCCGCACCCGGGCCTGGCACACCGACGTCCGTGGCGGGCTGCTGTTCGTCTGGCACGACCACGAGGGCAATCCGCCGCAGCCGGAGGTGCGCATTCCGGAGATCCCCGAGGCGTACAGCGACGAGTGGACCGATTGGCGGTGGAACTCGATGCTGATCGAGGGCAGCAACTGCCGCGAGATCATCGACAACATCGTCGACATGGCCCACTTCTTCTACATCCACTTCGGCCGGCCGACGTACTTCAAGAACGTCTTCGAGGGCCACATCGCCTCGCAGTACCTGCACAACGTGGGCCGGCCGGACGTGGAGGGCCTCGGCGGCCACTACAGCGAGTCCCGGCTGGAGTCCGAGGCCTCCTACTTCGGGCCGTCGTTCATGATCAACTGGCTGCACAACACCTACGGCGACTACAAGTCCGAGTCGATCCTGATCAACTGCCACTACCCGGTCACGCAGGACTCGTTCGTGCTGCAGTGGGGCGTGATCGTGCAGAAGCCCAAGGGGCTCGACGAGGAGATGACCAACAAGCTCGCCGATATCTTCACCGAGGGTGTCAGCAAGGGCTTCCTGCAGGACGTCGAGGTGTGGAAGCACAAGACGCGCATCGAGAACCCGCTGCTGGTCGAGGAGGACGGCGCGGTGTATCAGCTGCGCCGCTGGTATCAGCAGTTCTACGTCGACGTCGCCGACATCACCCCGGACATGACCGACCGGTTCGAGATCGAGGTGGACACCACCGCGGCCAACGAATACTGGCAGCGTGAGATCGCGGCCAACCTGGAACGGCAGGCCGCCGAGAAGCAGGCCGCAGAGCAGAAGTCGTGACCGACGAGCGCAACACCCCCGACGTCGACCGGTTGGCCCGGTCGATGCTGAGGTTGTACGGCGCTCTCGATCACGGCGACCATGCCGCGTCCCGCACCGAGTCCGGTGCGGGACGCGGGACGTGGGCCAAGGCACCGACGTTCGACCCGGAGCGGGCTGCGGCGATCCGCGCGGCGACCGAGCGTGACCGCGAACGCTATCTGCGGTCGGGGCTGCGCGCGGTGGACTGCCGGTTCTGTCATGTCACCGTCGAGGTGAAGAAGCTCGGCCCCGACTACACCGCGGTGCAGTGGACCACCGAGGCGACCCGGCGCTGCGCGCACTTCTCCGCGATCCGGGCGGCCGGCGGCGAGCCCGCGCGCGAACGCTCGTGCCCGAAGCTCAGCGACAGCATCAAACACGCGCTCGCCGAAGGGTACCTGGAGCAGTTTCCGTCCGACCCGCCGCCCGGCGACGGATAGGCTTTCCGCGCGGGCGGAAAAGACGTCCCGCGCGGAAAGGAGTCCCGGACGTGCGCGTTGCGGTCCCCTCCATCGTGGGCGTGGCGCTGGCGCTCGCGGGATGCACGCACGTCATCGACGACGCCCAGCCGCGCCCGGCACCGCCGCCGGTCGGGCCGATCGCCGCCGGCCAGGTCTCCGACCTGCTCAGTGACAAGATCGAGGCGGAGGACGGCAACCTCTTCGCCGTCGTCGAACCGGAGGAGTGCGCGGGGGTGGCGCGGGAGGCGCATGCGCCGTTCATCATGGACCACAAGCCGGCCGCCCACGACGGCGGTCACTGGCATGAATCCACCAAGGGCGGAACCGTGTACGTCGAGGAGATCGTCGGCGTCTACCCCACCGAGTTCGATCCGCAGCAGGCGCTGGCGGACGCCCAGCGAACCCTCGACGAGTGCCGCGGACGCCCGCTGATAATCACGTCGCTCGACAACCAGACCAACGAGATGCACCTCGATCCGCCGGTGGCCTCGGATTCGCCCGAGATCCTGCTGTGGTCGTTCCGTCGCAGCGACTGGGTGTGCGAGAACGCGCTCGTCGCCGCCCACAACGCCGCGATCGAGATCACGACGTGCAGCGCCCGCGGGGGCCATCCGATCGAAGACCTCGCCGACGAGGCGCTGGACCGCATCAACAAGCTGGCCAACAACGCGCTGTGACGATCTACAGCCCGGCGAACTGCTCCCTGACCTGTTCGGCGGTCAGCCCGTAGTCGGCGAGCGAGTAGGTGTGCCGCGGCGCGCGCGGACCCTCGCGGCTCTGGTCGTGGCTGCGCCGCATCGCGGCCCGCGCCTCGTCGGTGAACTCGATGCCGAAGTGGCGGTAGATGTTCTCGACCGCCGAGATCGGGTCCTTGACGAACTCGAAATAGTCCAGATCGTAGAACTGGTCCGGATTATGTTGCGCGCGAACCTCGTTGAAGCGCCGCAAGCCCCGCGACCAGGTCTCCATCGAATCGCGGCCGATCACCTCGCCGACGAAGGTGTTCGACCACCCCGCCGTGGTGTGCGCGGCCAGCGAGCACATCGACGCCATGATCGTCTCGACCGGCCGGTGGCACTGGATGACCAGGGCGTCCGGGTAGACCTGCAGCAGCGCGTCGAGGGCGAACAGATGGCTGGGGTTCTTCAGCACCCACCGCTTCTCGGTGTCGTTCAGCCCGATCAGCTGCAGGTTGCGGCGGTGGCGCCGATACGGCTTGATCCAGTCCTGCTCGGCCAGCCACTGCGAGTAGGTCGGCAGGTGAGCCAAAGTCTCGTAGGACACCGAGTGCATCGACTGGCGCAGCAGCTGCCAGCACTCCTCCACCTCGTCGGCGGTCATGTAGTGCAGGCCGGTGTAGTCCGGGTTCTCTTCGTGCGCCTTCTTGAACCGTGCGTCAAGCTCGGCAAAAACCGGGTTCTGCGGCCAGGTTTCGCGTGGCGGACGGGGTTGCGGGAACTCGGCCAGCCACAGCTCCAGACCCTGATGGCGGGGGTCGGCGACCAGCAGCCGGTGCAGCGCGGTGGTACCGGTGCGCGGCAGGCCGGTCACGAAGATCGGCTGGCGGATCTCGACGTCGGCGTGCTGCGGGTGCTGTTTGAACGCCGCTTCCGAGACCGCGCGCGCCACCAGGGCGTTGCGCAGGAAGAACCGGTGCATCTTGCTGCCCAGCTCGGTGAGGTCGGCGTCGCGACGGAACGAGTCGAGCAGCACCGACAGCGCCTCGAGGTAGTTGTCGTCGTCGCTGCCGAAGTCATCGAGCCCGCACGCCTTGGTCGCCGAGGCGTGCAGATCCTCTACCGTGCCGACATCGGTACGCGGTGCCATCAGGCCTTGAACTCCCCACAGTTGACGTCCAGCGACTGCCCGGTGATTCCGCTGGACAGATCGCTGGCGAGAAACAGAATCGCCGACGCCACCTCGTCCTCGGTGGGCAACCGCTTGAGATCGGACGCGGCCGCGGTGGCGCGGTAGATCTCCTCGACGGTGGTGCCGTACTTCTTCGCCTGGTGCTTGAAGTAGCTCTCCAGTGTGCCGCCCCAGATGTATCCCGGCAGAACGGAATTCACCCTGATGCCTTGTTCGCCGAGCTCGCTGGCCAAGGACTGCGACATCGCCAGCAGCGCGGACTTGGCCATCTTGTACGCGCCGTACTTGGGCTGTGAATGCCGTATCACCATCGAGTTGACGTTGACCACCGACCCCTTCGCCGCCGCGAGCGCGGGGGTGAAGCCCTGGATCAGCCGCAGCGCCCCGAACACGGTGAGCTCGATCGCCTCCCGCATGTGCTCGTAGCTGGTCTCGGCCAGTGGTTTCATCGACGGCACCCGGAACGCGTTGTTGATCAGCACGTCCACCCGGCCGTAGCTGTCCATGGTCTGGCGGACCAGGTTGTTCACCTGCTGCTCGTCGGTGATGTCGGTGCCCACCGCCAACGCCCGGCGCCCCAGCGCGGTGATCTCGCCGGCCAGCGCCTCCAGGCGTTCGGCGGTGCGGGCGGCCAGCACCAGGTCCGCGCCGGCCTGCGCGCAGCGGCGGGCCAGCGTGGTGCCCAGCGCCGGACCCACGCCACTGATCACGACGACCTTGTCCTTGAGCAGTTGCCCGGTTGTCTCGACCACGGATGCGCCGTTCGCCATCAGCCCACCATCCTGTCGGCGATCTGCTTCTGGCGCAACGCGATCCGCGCCCGCCATTCCGACTCGGAAATCTTGTTCTGCTCGTAGTAGGGCAGCTTGTCGGGCACCTGCGCGATGTCGACCACCTCGACGGTCGGCCCGTCCGCCTCGGTCAGGGCACGGGACAGCCGCTGCCAGCGGAACTGCAGATAACCCTTGCGGTGGCCCAGCGTCTCACACCAGTTGGTGACGCCCGGGTTGGCGTCGGAGACGACGATGCGGATCTTGCCGTCCGGATCGGCCTGCGCCTGAGTGCCGTTCAGCGAGGTCTGGTGGTTGATGTAGTCCAGCGAGATGTACCAGAGGCTGCCCAGCTGAAAGCCCATGTACGGGGCGTCGGGCACCGGCACCGTGATGATCATCGCCTGGTCGGGTTCGAGCTCGTAGTGGCCCACCGACGAGTACTGGGTGGCCAGACCACCCGGGGTGAGCCGCGGCGGAACCATCGTGTTGACCGGCAGCGTGTTGTAGAACCACTGCGGGAACTGCAGCCAGGTCTTGACCCGCTGCACCAGTTGTCTGCCGGCGACGGCGTAGCGCTTCTCGATGGTCTCCCGGGTCAGCGGCGGCGGCGCGGTGCCGATGGTGTCGGTCCGCGCGATGCTGATGGTGCCGCGCTGCGCCGACCAGTCGTTGTAGACCTCGCGAATCACCAACTGCGACGGGCTGTTCGGGGTGAACCGCCATTCGAACGTGCCGTCGGGCGCGATGTCGAGTTCGCGGTCGTCGAACGCCGCCTGGCTGGGCGGGACGTTATCGTCGGTGTATTCGCCGCCGAGCAGCTGGAAGCTCAGGTCGGTGGTGGTGCCGCGTTTCCCGGTGACGACGTATTCGTGGCCGGGCAGCACCCGGGTGCCGAAGTACAGGGTGTCCGGGTTGTCGAGGCCCATCTTGGTGAACGGCCCGGTGCCGGTGTGCAGGAACGGGTGATCGCGTTCGTAGTCGAAGGCCAGGTGGATGCAGGCGGACACGCAGCCGGCGAGATACTGCAGGCCCTCCAGCAGGTCGGCTTCGGATTCGATGAACGGCGCCTCGGCGACCAGCCGTTCCGCCTCGGCGATCGCGTCGATCAGGGGCTGCGAGTACACGCCCCCGAAACTAGAACGCGTTCTAGCAGTAGTCAATATCTCGACCGACTCGGTACATATTTGAACCGAAGGCTATGCTGCGAGGGTGGCCTCCGACAGCGCCGGGCGGGCCTCCCCGCCCACCGACCGGGTGGTGCGTGTGCTTGATTTCCTGGCCGCGCACCCGCGCGACCGCTTCGGGCTGTCCGAGCTGGCCCGCCGGGTCGGGCTGAGCAAACCCACCTGCCTCGGCATCGTCACCTCGCTCGCCGAGGCCGGCTATCTGGTGCGCGATCCGGTCGACAAGACCTACCGGCTGGGACCGTCGCTGATCACGCTGGGCCATCGCGCCCAGGAGGCGTTGCGGGTCAGTCCGGCCGCCCGTGAACAGTTGCGCCGGCTGTCCGCCCGGTTCCGGGCCACCGTGGCGCTGAGCGGCGTCGTCGGTGATCGCATCACCGTCCTGGATCTGGTCGCCCCGCCCGGCGCCCACCCGGGGGTGGAGGTGGGCCAGAGCTATCCGTTCGCACCCCCGGTCGGTCTGATGTTCGTGCTGTGGGACGACGAGGCCACCCGCGAATGGCTGGCCCGCCGCCCCACGATCCCGCTGCGCACGGATTCGGCTCGGCTGCGGCGGGTGATCGCCCGCTGCCGCACCGACGGCTACCTGGTCGAGCGGCTCACCCCGGCGGGCCGGCGGCTCTACGCGTTGATGGCGGGCATGTCGGCGGACCTGCCCGACGAACTGCGCGCGCTGCTGGGCGAGCTGGTGTCCGACATCGGCGAGCGGGTCTACCTGCGCGACGAGAACGGCGCCGGGCCGTTCGACATCAGCGTGATCTCCGCCCCGGTCTTCGATCATTACGGCAGGCAGGTCATGGTGGCCTCGATGCATGTCGGAACGACGTTGACCGACGACGAGATCAGCGAGCGCGCCGATGCCGTGGTGGCCACCGCGGACGCGGTGACCGGCCAGCTCGGCGGCGTCAAACCACAGTGAGGCCGCTACCGGGTCTCGATCGTGTGGGCCTCGGTCGATGCCACGGCGACGGGCGGCGGCGCCGGGTCCGCTCCGGCGGGTTGCGCGTCGGCCATCGGGCCGGTCACGACGGCGGCCCCGACGGCGAGCAGTCCGCCGGCGAGCATGCCGTACAACCCGCGACGCACGGTCGTTTCGGACAGCGACATCGTTCACTCCTTCGGCTGGGGGGCTGGGAGCCCGCTTGGCCGAAGGCGTAGCCACGACACCGGGGTTGCTAAACACCGCCCAGTTCAGGACCGGTGTCGCCGGTCAGAGCAGCGACGGCAGCGGGCTGATCGGGACCTCGACCTCGACCGGGATGACCGCGCCGTACTTGTCGGTCACGTAGATCACGAAGGTGTCGGTCTTGTCGGCGGCGGTGGCGGTGTCGGAACCGGCCTTCTTCCGTGCCGCGGTGGTCGGGGTGTAGGTGAACGTGCCGTTGCGCGAGACCGTCACCCGACCCTTCGCCGTCCGGGTCGATCCCGAGTGGGTGAGGCTGTCGTTGTCCGGATCGGTCGCGATCACCGAACCCTTCACCACACCGGTGCTCGACGGGCTGCCCACCTCGGGGGTGGCGGACCCCGGAGCGGAGTTGCTCGGCGCGACGGTGACCGGCACCGTCACGGTCCTGGCGCCCCCGTAGCCGTCGTCGACCCTCACGGTGAACTTGTCGACGACCTTGGTCCGGCTCAGACGCGCCGCATCACGCGCCGCGGCCGTCGGGGTGTAGGTGAAGGTCCCGTCCGGGTTGACGGTCACCGCCCCCTTCGCGGGCTGGGTGACGACGGTGTAGGTAGGCGCGTCGCCGTCGGCATCGGTGACGTCGATCCTGCCGGTGACCGTGCCGCCGACCGGATCGGGTTTGTCGACCTTCGCCTTGGCGGTCGGCGCGGAGTTCTTCGGCACCACCGGCACCGTCACGGTCTCGGTCGACACGCCGCCGTAGGCGTCGGTGACCGTGATGGTGATGGTGGCCTCCTTGTCGGCGGGGCTCGCCGTCGAGGCCGCGGCGGCGTGCCGGGCGGCCGCGGTGGGGGTGAACGTGTACGCGCCGGTGCTGGAGATCTTCACCGTGCCCTTCTCCGGCGGCACCGTCGCGGCGTAGCTGATCTTGTCCTTCTCGGCGTCGGTGGCGGTCACCTTCCCGCCGACCGTTCCGGTCCAGGTGCTCACCCGTTGCGCGCCGCTCACGGTGATCACCGGGTCGGTGTTCGGCAGGCTGGGATTGAGCCGCAGCACGATCGCCTTGCCGTTGTGGTCGCCGGTGGTCTGGGTGGCGGTGTCGACGGCATTGTCCAGATCGACATCGTCGAGCCGCACCGCAGCGCCGCTGGCCACCAGTCGGTCTGCCAGCGCTTGCTGGGCCTGATCGAAGGAGTGGTACCCGTGCAGGGCGTTCTGGGTGCTGAAGGCCCCGGTCCACACGTAGCCCGAGCCGTCCGGCAGCGGCGCCGGGCCGAACAGCCGCCCGTGGCAGTTGGGGACTGCCGTGGTCGTCGTAGGCCTGCAGCAGGCCGCTCGGCTGCTGCCCGTACACCTTGCCGTCGTCGTCGAACGGATTGACACTCACGTCGCCCTCCCGAACTCGGATCGCATGAACCCGATCAGCAACCGGCATTCACCCTTAGCGAGGGCAACGCCCGATGTTCATTCTTCGATCCGGCGATCCTGTTTCTGCCGTGTAACGGCGATTTGCAGCGCAAGCATAACTATTCGTTCTGATCTGAAGACCGAAATTGAAAACTTCCAAATATCATGTTGCTGTGCCGAGGCCCTTCTCATTTACGTTCGAGACAAATTCGAGCACGGAGCAAATACTTTCCGCGTTCGGGCAGGAGGACTACTGGCGGGCCCGCTTGGGGGCCTTCGACACCCTCGACACGCTGGAGGAGTTCACCGTGGACCGGGCCGGATCGGTGCTGGTGAAACTCGCCAAGGACGTGCTGCACCCCGGGCGGCAGTCCGGCGGACCGCCGATCGGCAGGTTCCTGCCGCGCACCTGGCGCGTGGTTCAGACCGAGGAGTGGCGCGCCGGCCGAGCGGGCCGGATCGAGGGCGACCTGCGGCTGGTCGCGCACGGTACGCCCGCGTCCGCTGCCGGTTCTACGGTCATCGTCCCTGTTCAGGGCGGTTCTCAGGGCACCGGCTCAGCTACCGTGCGGTTCAATGTGCCGCTGATCGGCGGCCAGGTGGAGAACCTCATGGGCCGCACCCTGACCGAGAGCATCCGGGCGCTGAACGAGTTCACCACCAGTTGGATCGCCGAACACGTCTGACCGCGCTCCCACGCCGCCGCCGGTCCCGGTCGGCGCGCGATCCGCACGGTCGGTGAATCAACTTCTCGGGCGACTGCTTTCTTATTCAGGAAAAGCGTAGTCATGGTTATCCCGGCGAACATCCGCCTCCGGGATATCAACCGCTAGATGCCGTGATGGTTTTCGCCGGTTTCCACTGTACTTGATGAAGCAATAACTGCCGAGGGGATTATTGGCTAACAAATTTCGTTTGCGTTATTCTTTCAATCGCACAATTTGATCGCGAAAAGAATCGATTAATGGGCACCGAAAATGTGCAGCGACGAGCCGATTTCCGATTCAGTTCCCAGCGGACTTTGCCGGCCCGACGACATTACGGACCGGCGCGAAAAGCGTCGAAAAACGTTGCGCCTCAACACAACCAAGGCGAAATTGAGTCTGCGCCCAGGGCGCGGACGTGCGAGTGGTCAGCGCCCTGGACGCAGAGTCGAACCGTACGGGGCCGCGCGGCCCGCCGCGGTGGGCTCAGGAACCGGCCTTGGCCGCGGCTTCCTCCTGCTCGCGCTTGATCTCCAGCGCGATGTCGATGAGCTGGTCCTCCTGACCGCCGATGAGCTTGCGCTGACCGGCCCGGTGCAACAACTTGTGCGCCGGCACCCCGTAGCGCTCGGACTGGCGGATGGCGTGCTTGAGGAAGCTCGAGTACACCCCGGAGTAGCCCATGATCAGCGCGTTGCGGTCCAGCAGGCACTCGGCGGGCATCGCCGGAGCGACGACCTCCTCCGCCGCGTCGGCGATGTCGAAGAAGTCGATCCCGGTCTTGACGCCGATCTTGTCGAACACCCCGATGAGCGCCTCGACCGGCGCGTTGCCCGCGCCCGCGCCGAAGCGGCGGCAGGAGCCGTCGATCTGCTTCGCGCCGGCCCGGACCGCCTCGACCGAGTTCGCGACGCCGAGACCGAGGTTCTCGTGCCCGTGGAAGCCGACCTGCGCGTCGTCACCGAGCTCGGCGACCAGCGCGGCCACCCGGTCACGCACCCCCTCGAGCACCAGCGCACCCGCCGAGTCGACGACGTACACGCACTGACAGCCGGCATCGGCCATGATGCGGGCCTGCTTGGCCAGCGCTTCCGGCGGGATGGTGTGCGCCATCATCAGAAAGCCCACGGTCTCCAGCCCGAGTTCGCGGGCCAGGCCGAAGTGCTGGATGGACACGTCGGCCTCGGTGCAGTGGGTGGCGATCCGGCAGATCGACCCGCCGTTGTCCTGGGCCTCCTTGATGTCGTCCTTGGTGCCCACCCCCGGCAGCATCAGGAACGCGATCTTGGCTTCCTTGACCGTCTCGGCGGCGATCTTGATCAGCTCCTGGTCGGGCACCTTGGAGAAGCCGTAGTTGAAGCTCGACCCGCCCAGGCCGTCACCGTGAGTGACCTCGATGACCGGCACACCGGCGGTGTCCAGGGCGGCGACGATCGAGCGCACCTCTTCCCGGGTGAACTGGTGCCGCTTGTGGTGGCTGCCGTCGCGCAGCGAGGTGTCGGTGATCCGGACGTCCCAGATCGGGTTGAAGAAAACGTCGGTGCTCACGCCTGGGCCCCCTTCACTGCCAGCCGCTCCTTGGCGATCTCCTCGCCGACCTTGGTGGCCGCCGCGGTCATGATGTCCAGATTCCCAGCGTACGGCGGCAGGTAGTCGCCGGCACCCTCCACTTCGATGAACGTGGTGACCACGTACTGGTTGCCGTTGACCACCGACGGTTCGTCGAACTGCGGCTCGTTGAGCAACCGGTAGCCGGGCACGTAGGTCTGCACCTCGGCGACCACGTCGTGGATCGACTTGGTGATCGCGTCGCGGTCCGCGTCCTCGGGGATGGCGCAGAAGATGGTGTCGCGCATGATCATCGGTGGCTCGGCCGGGTTCAGGATGATGATCGCCTTGCCGCGCTCGGCGCCGCCGATCGTCTCCACACCCTTGCTGGTGGTCTTGGTGAACTCGTCGATGTTGGCGCGGGTGCCCGGGCCGGCCGACTTCGAGGCGACCGAGGCGACGATCTCGGCGTAGGGCACGGTGCCGCCCTGCGCGGCGACCGCGCGCACCACCGCGTACACGATCGGGATGGTGGCCTGCCCGCCGCAGGTGACCATGTTGACGTTCGGGGCGTCGAGATGCTCACGCAGGTTCGCCGGCGGGATGACGCCCGGCCCCACCGCGGCCGGGGTGAGGTCGATGGCGCGGATCCCGGCCTCGGCGTACCGCGGCGCGGCCGCCCTGTGCACGTAGGCGCTGGTGGCCTCGAACAGCAGGTCCGGCTTCTCGTCCTGGGCGAGCAGCCAGTCCACGCCCTCGTGCGAGGTCTCCAGACCGAGCTTGCGGGCGCGGGCCAGACCCTCGCTCTCCGGATCGATGCCGATCATCCACCGCGGCTCCAGCCACTCCGACCGCAGCAGCTTGTAGAGCAGGTCGGTGCTGATGTTCCCGGATCCGACGATCGCGACGGATGCTTTGTCGGGCATGTCTGCTCCTCTACTCGAAACTCAGGTGGACGGCGCCGAGCCCCGCGAACTCCGCGACGAACTCGTCCCCCGGGGTGGCGTCGAACGCCTTCGTGCACGACCCGGGCAACACGATGTCGCCGGCTTTCAGTCGCACCCCGAAGCCTTCCACTTTCCTGGCCAGCCAGGCCACCGCCGTGACCGGGTTGCCCAGCACGGCATCGCTGCGGCCCTTGGCCACCACCTCACCGTTGCGGGTCAGCACCGCGTCGATGTTGCGGATGTCGATATCCCCCGGCTTCACCCGCGCCTCGCCCAGCACCCAGCCGGCCGAGGAGGCGTTGTCGGCGATGGTGTCGCAGAGCTTGATCTTCCAGTCGGTGATGCGGGTGTCGATCAGCTCCAGCGCCGGGACGAACGCTTCGGTCGCCGCGAGCACATCCTCTTCGGTGCAGCCGGCGCCGGGCAGGTCGCGGGCCAGGATGAAACCGACCTCGACCTCGACCCGGGGATACAGATACCTGCTGGTCTGCACCGGCCGGTCCTGGAACACCTGCATCGTGTCGAGCAGGTGACCGTAGTCCGGCTCGTCGACGTTCATCATCTTCTGCATCGCCTCGGACGACAGGCCCACCTTGTGCCCGACGACGCGCGCGCCCTCGGCGACCTTCTTGCGGATGTTGATCAGCTGGATCTCGTAGGCGTCGACGACATCGATATCGGGGTACCGGTCGGTCAGCGGGGTGATCGGCACCCGACTGCGTTCGGCCTCGGCCAATTCGGCGGCAAGTTGCTCACGGACCTGCGAGCTGAGCATCTAGATGAAGTCCCCTCGTGTCGTCGACCGGCGCAGTTGTGGGTCGGCCGGGCAATTCTATAACGTGTTCTATATGACCGGACAGGAGTACGACGTCGTCGTGGTGGGCAGCGGTGCCGCCGGCATGGTTGCCGCCCTCACCGCAGCTCACCAGGGACTCTCGACGATAGTCGTTGAGAAGGCCCCGCACTACGGCGGTTCCACTGCGCGGTCAGGTGGCGGTGTGTGGATCCCCAACAACGAGGTGCTCAAGCGCGCCGGGGTGAAGGACACCCCCGAAGCCGCGCGCAAGTACCTGCACGCGATCGTCGGCGACGTCGTCCCGCCGGAGAAGATCGACACCTACCTCGAACGCGGCCCGGAGATGCTGTCGTTCGTCATGAAGCACTCGCCGCTGAAGATGTGCTGGGTGCCGGGCTACTCCGACTACTACCCCGAGGTGCCCGGCGGCCGCCCGGGTGGGCGCTCGATCGAACCCAGGCCGTTCAACGCCAAGAAGCTCGGCCCCGACCTCAAATACCTTGAGCCGCCGTACGGCAAGGTCCCGATGAACGTCGTGGTCATGCAGCAGGACTATGTGCGGCTCAACCAGCTCAAACGCCATCCCCGCGGGGTGCTGCGCAGCCTGAAGGTCGGCATGCGCACGATGTGGGCGCAGGCCACCGGAAAAAACCTGGTCGGTATGGGCCGGGCGTTGATCGCCCCGCTGCGCATCGGCCTGCGCGACGCCGGGGTGCCGGTGCGGCTCAACACCGCGCTGACCGATCTGTACGTCGAGGACGGTGTGGTGCGCGGCATCTACGTGCGCGACACCAACGCCGCCGACGACAGCGAGCCCGAGCTGATCCGCGCGCGCCGCGGCGTGATCCTGGCCTGCGGCGGGTTCGAGCACAACGAGCAGATGCGCGTCAAGTACCAGCGGCCCCCGATCTGCACCGACTGGACGGTGGGCGCGAAGGCCAACACCGGTGACGGGATTCAGGCCGCCGAGAAGCTCGGCGCCAAGCTCGACATCATGGAGGACGCCTGGTGGGGGCCGACGGTGCCGCTGGTCGGCGCACCGTGGTTCGCGCTGTCCGAACGCAATTCGCCCGGCTCGATCATCGTCAACATGGCGGGCAAGCGGTTCATGAACGAGTCGATGCCCTACGTCGAGGCCGTGCACCACATGTACGGCGGCAAGTACGGTCAGGGCCCCGGCCCCGGCGAGAACATCCCGGCCTGGTTGGTGTTCGACCAGCAGTACCGCAACCGCTACCTGTTCGCCGGGCTGCAGCCGGGCCAGCGTATTCCGAAGAAATGGCTGGAGTCCGGGGTCATCGTCATGGCCGACACCCTCGACGAGCTGGCCGCCAGGACCGGCGTGCCGGCCGACACCTTCAAGGCGACGGTCGAACGGTTCAACGGTTTCGCCCGCTCGGGTGTCGACGAGGACTTCCACCGCGGCGAGAGCGCCTACGACCGCTACTACGGTGACCCGACCAACAAGCCCAACCCGAACCTCGGCGAGATCAAGCACCCCCCGTTCTACGCCGCCAAGCTGGTGCCGGGTGACCTGGGCACCAAGGGCGGGATCGTCACCGACGTGCACGGCCGGGCGCTACGCGACGACGGATCGGTGATCGAGGGGCTGTACGCTGCAGGCAATGTCAGCGCACCGGTGATGGGACACACCTACCCGGGCCCCGGTGGGACCATCGGTCCGGCGATGACATTCGGATACCTTGCGGCACTACACATTGCGGGGAAGAACTGATGCCCATCAACCTTGACGAGGCGCTCGGCGCCGAGCTCGAACCGGTCGAGTTCTCCTGGACCAGCAGCGATGTGCAGCTCTACCATCTCGCACTCGGTGCCGGGCAGGACCCGATGGACCCGAAGGAGTTGCGTTATCTGACCGACGGCAACCCGCAGGTGCTGCCGACGTTCGGCAATGTCGCACAGAGCTTTCACCTCACCGAGCCGCCGTCGGTGAAGTTCCCCGGCATCGACATCGAGTTGTCGAAGGTGCTGCACGCCAGCGAGGCGGTGTCGACGCCGAATCCGATTCCGCCGTCCGGGACCGGGATCGCGGTGACCCGGTTCACCGATATCTGGGACAAGGGCAAGGCGGCGGTGATCTGGTCGGAGACCACGGTCAAGGCGCCCGATGGGACGCTGCTGTGGACCCAGCGCCGTTCGATCTACGCCCGCGGCGAAGGCGGTTTCGGCGGTGAACGCGGCCCGTCCACGTCGACCGAGCCACCGCAGCGGGATCCCGATGTGGTGCTGTCCATTTCGACGTCGCCGCAGCAGGCGTTGCTGTACCGGATGTGCGGTGACCGCAACCCGTTGCACTCCGACCCCGAGTTCGCCAAGGCGGCCGGGTTTCCGCGACCGATCCTGCACGGTCTGTGCACCTACGGCATGACCTGTAAAGCCATGGTGGACAACCTTCTCGACGGCGATACCTCGCGGGTGCGCAGCTACAGCGCCCGGTTCGCCGGTGTGGTGTTCCCGGGCGAGACCCTCACCGCGCGGATCTGGAAGGAAGGCGACGGTTTCTCGGCCGTGGTCACCGCCCCCGCGCGCGATGACGCGGTCGCACTGGCCGGGGTGGAACTCATCCCGGCCTGACGCCGACGTATTCGACTGTCGGCGAGCGCAAACCAGCCCGAGACCGGATGCGCGTTTGCTGCGCAGCTGCGATAAGCAGATGAAACACGTTGCGACCTGCATGAAGCAGTTCCGCCGCCGGATTTGCCGTCGCACGGGCGAACGGGCCCAGCACCCCGGTGGCCGAACCCCTCGCGGTCTCGCAAACCTATACTCACCTGATAGTTTCGCTTCGTTGACTATCCCTGCAACCGGACGAGTCAGGAGCAGAACAGAAGTGAGGATCTCAACTCTGGCCGGTGTCGTCGCCTCAGCGGCGGCGGCGGCCATCGCATTCGCCCCGATCACCGTGGCGGATACCGCCACTTCCGGATCGACCGTTCAGACCCAACCGTTCGGCAGCCAGGGCAGGCTCGTCGACGGGCCGGTGATCCAGGGCTGGACCATCACCGACCTCAAGCCGAGCTCGGACAACATCCCGTACCAGCCCGTCGGCCGGCTGTGGGAGGCCACGGCGACCGATGAGGCGATCCAGGGTTCGGTCACCCCGATCGTGTCGAACCTGAACGCCCGGGCCGCGGACGGCACCAACTACCGAGCCCTGTTCGGTGTCGCGACCCCGCAGGGGGTCAACCCGGCCACCCTGGCGCAGGGCCAGAAGACCACCGGCAAGGTCTACTTCGACGTCACCGGTCCCGACCCGGACCGCGTGGTGTACAACTCGGCCGGAACGGACCTGCTGGTCTGGGTCAAGCCCGCGCCGGCTTCCTCGAGCTCGACCCCGTCGTCGCGCGATTACACCCCGGCTCCGACCCGTTCGACTCCGGCGAGCACCGCGACCGAGGATGAGGTCGAGGAGGTCGAGGTCGACGTCGTCGAGGAAGAGGTCGACGTCGAGGTGATCGAGGAGGAAGAGGGCGCCGAGGCCACCGGAACCGCGACCGAGGGCAGCCAGGGCACCCCGCTGCCTGCGGGCAGCTCCGGCACGCCGATCGACGAGGCCACCGAGGCCACCCCGGCGACCCAGGGCACGCCTGCCGCTGAGGGCAGCAGCTCCGGCACGCCGATCGCCGAGGGCACGACCACCCCGGCCGGCAGCCAGGACAGCTCGCAGTCCTCGACCGGTGGGTCGTCCACCCCGACCACCTATCTGCCCACCCCGTAACGGGGATCAGCGCACGTCATCACGGTGCCGGTCCGGCGTCAGCCGGGCCGGCACTGTTCATGAGTGGGAGGACCACCAGGCGTACAACTGGGGGAAACTCGGCCCCTCCGGTCCGGCATCGACGATGTTGAGGGTCAGCCGGTCGACGTCACTCCAGATCACCGTGGGCCGGTCGTCCCGCAGCCCGCAGAACAGCGTCCCGCTCACCTTGTCCGGCGTCGCGTTGCGCCGCCACGGGCCCGGCGACTGGATCCGGTTCGGGCAGTCGACGCGGGTGGCGGCGGCAATGGCCTCGGTGAAGGAGCTCTCGAGCGCGGCCCGGTCCCTCATCAGCGTGTAGGTCGCCGATCTCGGGCCGCCCGGGTCGTTGTTCGGCCCGCACTCGAACTGCGACAGCGCGTCCTCCGGGGCGTCGGCCAGGCTGCACGCGCCCGCCGGATATCCCTTGGGCAGGTACCTGCGCAGCTTCACATCGGCTTCGGTCACGTTGGACTCGGTAGGGGTTGCCGTCGGTGCGGCGGTCGCCCCGGAGTCCGGCGATTCGTCATCGCCGTCCGGGCGCACCAGCCAGAACACCAGCCCACCGGTCAGGGCGACCGCGCCCACCACCGCCGCGCCGATGAGGAACGGCTTGGCGTTGAGGCGCCGGCGCGCGACCGGTCGCCCCACCACCTGCGCATCGAACTGGCTCGCGAACGACGGGCCGGCCAACGGCGGCCCGTCGAATCGGGGCTGCTGCCATTCCTGCTCGTCCGACTGCGCCTGTCCTTCGACCGCCCCGACACCCGAAATCTGCTGAATCGGACCGGTGTCGGCCTCGTCGGGTTCCGGCTCGGCTGGGTCGACCGGGGTGTCCCCTTGCTGCGGTTCGGGATCCGATGGCGTCGACGAACTCACAGTGCAGAGGGTAGCGGCCCGGACTCAGGCCCCCAGGATCAGACCTGAGGTCGGCACGCCGGTGCCCGCGGTGACCAGAACGTGCTCGACACCCTCGACCTGGTTCACCGAGGTGCCCCGCAACTGGCGCACCGCCTCGGAGATGCCGTTCATGCCGTGGATGTAGGCCTCGCCCAGCTGGCCGCCGTGGGTGTTGATGGGCAGCCGGCCGCCGATCTCGATGGCCCCGTCGGCGACGAAGTCCTTGGCGTCGCCCTTGTCGCAGAACCCCAACTCCTCCAGCTGGATCAGGGTGAACGGGGTGAAGTGGTCGTAGAGGATCGCGGTCTGGATGTCCTCGGGCCGCAACCCCGACTGCGCCCACAGCTGCTTGCCGACCAGCCCCATCTCCGGCAGTCCGTCCAGTTCCGGCCGGTAGTAGCTGGTCATCGTGTACTGGTCGGCACTCGAACCCTGGGCGGCGGCCTCGATCACCGCCGGGCGGTGCTTGAGGTCGCGGGCCCGCTCCAGCGAGGTCACCACGATCGCCACCGCACCGTCGGTCTCCTGGCAGCAGTCCAGCAGCCGCAGCGGTTCGGCGATCCAGCGCGAGTTCTGGTGGTCCTCGATGGTGATCGGCTTGCCGTAGAAGTACGCCTTCGGGTTGTTCGCGGCGTGTCGGCGGTCGGCCACCGACACCATGCCGAAATCGCGGCTGGTCGCCCCGGACAGGTGCATGTAGCGCCGGGCGATCATCGCGACCTGCGCCGCCGGCGTGGACAGCCCGTGCGGGTAGGAGAAGCTGTTGTCCACGCTGGTGGAGTCGGCCCCGGCGATGAGCCGGGTCTGCACCTGGCCGAACCGCATCCCGGACCGCTCGTTGAACGCCCGGTAGGCCACCACCACGTCGGCCACCCCGGTGGCCACCGCCATCGCGGCCTGCTGGATGGTCGCGCAGGCCGCGCCGCCGCCGTAGTGGATCTTGGAGAAGAACTTCAACTCCGGGATGCCCACCGCACGCGCGACGGCCACCTCGGTGTTGGTGTCCATCGTGAAGGTGGTCAGCCCGTCCACGTCGGCGGGGGTGAGCCCGGCGTCGGCCAGGGCGTCGAGCACCGCCTCGGCGGCCAGCCGCAACTCGCTGCGGCCGGAGTCCTTGGAGAAATCGGTTGCGCCGATGCCAACGATCGCCGCCTTGCCGGACAACATCAGCTCTCCCCCATGGTCAGCGTCGCGGTGGCCTGGACGTGATCGCCCAGGCTGTTGGAACCGATGACCTTCACCGTCACCAGATCACCGTCGATCCCGGTCACCTCGCCGGTGAACGTGACGGTGTCGTAGGCGTACCACGGCACACCCAGCCGCAGCTTGATCGACTTGATCCGCGCCTTGGGCCCGGCCCAGTCGGTGAGGTACCGCTGCACCAGCCCGGTGTCGGTGAGGATGTTGACGAAGATGTCCTTGGATCCCTTGGCCTGCGCCTTGTCCCGGTCGTGGTGCACGTCCTGGTAGTCGCGGGTGGCCAGGGCCGTCGAGATGATGAAGGTGGGGTCGGCGAAGATCTTCAGCTCGGGGAGCTTGGTGCCGACCTCGGCGACAGGGGCGCTCATGCTCCGGCTCCTTGACTGGCTCCGTCACGGGGTTCCCAGGCGTACAAGGTCCAGGCCGGACCGCTCTCGGTCTCCGGCAGGTCGATGAACATCACCTGCACCGGCATGCCGATGTACACCTCGGCGGGGTCGACGTTGCGGAGCTCACCGAGCATCCGCACCCCCTCCTCGAGTTCGACCAGCGCGATGACGAACGGCAGCGTGCGGCCCGGCACCTGCGGGGCGTGGTGCACCACGAAGCTGAACACCGTGCCGCGGCCGCAGGACACCACGTAGTCGACGGGCTGGGTCTTGTCCTGCCACACCGCGGGCAGCGGCGGGTGCTGCAGGGTGCCGTCGGGCAGCCGCTGGATACGCAGTTCGTGCGCGTTGACCCCGTCCCAGAAGAACTGGGTGTCCCGGGAGGCGGCCGGGCGCATCAGCTTGGCCGGGTCGAGGTCCTCCGGCACCGCGGGCTTGGGCTTCTGGCGCGGCTTGAATTTCATGATGCGCCAGTTCATCTCGGCGACGGTCTCGTCGCCGTCGGCGCCGGGGACGGTCCAGGTGATGAGCTGGTTGATGAAGTAACCCTCGCCGAGCGCGGTCTGCTTGGGCCCGACGACGTCGGTGATCTCGGCGTGGATGGTGACCTCCTCGCCGGGCCGCAGGTACCGGTGGTAGGTCTGCTCGGCGTTGGTGGCGACCACGCCGACGTAGCCGGCGCCGTCGAACAGTTGCATCATCCGGCTGAGCGGGTCGTCGTCGGGCCGGCCCTGGCCCAGTCCACCCATGGTCCAGACCTGGATCATCGCCGGGGGCGCCACGATGCCGGGGTGTCCGGCGTCGCGGGCGGCCTGCTCGTCGACGTAGATCGGGTTCTTGTCGCCGATCGCGTCCACCCAGTGGTGGATCATGGGCTGGTTCACCGGATCCCGGCTGGTGCGTGGCCTGCTCTTGCCGTCGGCCAGGATCTCGTCGATGCCCTTGCGCAGCTCCTCCGGGGTCATGGTGTTCTCCGTTGTGGCGCTCACCGCGGGACCCTCGGGACCTTCAGACCGGCAGCCGCAATCATCTCGCGCATCACCTCGTTCACTCCGCCACCGAATGTGATGACCAGGTTTCGCTTGGTCTGCTTGTCGAGCCACACCAGCAGCTCGGCGGTCTCCGGATCCGCCGGGTTGCCGTAGCCGCCGACGATCTCCTCGGCCAACCGGCCGACACGCTGGATCCGCTCGGTGGAGAACACCTTGGTGGCCGCCGCGTCGGCGACGTCGATGGTCTCGCCCGAGGCCGCGACCTGCCAGTTCAGCAGCTCGTTGATCCGCCAGATCGACCGGATCTCGGCCAGAATGCGGCGCACGTTGGGGTTCTCGATCGGGGCGACGCCGTCGCTGCCCGGCTTGGCGGCCCAGGCGTGCACCTTGTCGTAGATGCCGGCGACCCGGCCGGCCGGGCCCAGCATGACCCGTTCGTGGTTGAGCTGGGTGGTGATCAGCTTCCAGCCGCCGTTCTCCTCACCGACGAGCATGTCCGCCGGCACCCGCACGTCGTTGTAGTACGTGGCGTTCGTGTGGTGTGCGCCGTCGGACAGGATGATCGGCGTCCACGAGTAGCCGGGATCCTTGGTGTCGACGATCAGGATCGAGATGCCCTTGTGCTTCGGCGCGTTCGGGTCGGTGCGGGCGGCCAGCCAGATGTAGTCGGCGTCGTGCGCGCCGGTGGTGAAGATCTTCTGACCGTTGACGATGTACTCGTCACCCTGCCGGACCGCCGTGGTGCGCAGCGAGGCCAGGTCGGTGCCGGCCTCCGGTTCGGTGTAGCCGATGGCGAAGTGCACCTCGCCGGCCAGGATCGCCGGCAGGAACTTCTTCTTCTGCTCCTCGGTGCCGTACTGCTGCAGGGTCGGCCCCACGGTCTGCAGCGTCACCGCCGGCAGCGGCACGTCGGCACGTGCGGCCTCGTTGACGAAGATGCTCTGCTCGATCGGCCCGTAGCCCAGCCCGCCGTACTCCTTGGGCCAGCCCACCCCGAGCTTGCCGTCGGCTCCCATCCGGCGGATCACCGCGCGGTAGGCCTCGTTGTGCCGGTCGGCCTCCATCGCCGCGCGCTCTTCGGGAGTGATCAGCGTGGAGAAGTACTCCCGCAGTTCCGCCTGCAGCTTGCGCTGCTCCGGGGTCAGTTCGATGAACATTACGCTCCCACGAGTTCGAGCCGGTGCGATGGGCCGCCCAGCAGCCGCGTCAGGTCCTTGATCGTCGAGTAATAGCGGTCCATCGGATAGGTGATGTCCATACCCATCCCGCCGTGCAGGTGATGACAGGTCTGCATGACCGGTGGAGCCTGTGAGGTCAACCAGTACCCGAGGATGTCCAGATCGTCGGCCGCGTCACGGCCCTCCGACAGCTTCCACACCACCGCCTTGGCGATGAGATCCAAAGTGCGCGAGGCGATGTACACCTCGGCCAGCTGCGCGGCAACGGTCTGGAAGGTCGACAGCGGCTTGCCGAACTGGTGTCGGTTGGCGACGTAGTCGGCGGTGAGTCGCAGCGCACCGGCGACCAGGCCCGACGCATAGGCGCCGATCGCGCCCAGCGCCAGCTGGTTCACCCGGCCGACGGTGGCACCGGCGAGCACGTCCTCGGCCGGCACCGCGACATCGGTGAACGACACCACGTACTCGTCGGTGTGATTGGCCGTCGGCGTCTTGGTGACCACCACCCCGGCGGCCGAGCGCGGCACCACGACGACCGCGGAATCGGCGGTGACCAGAATCCACTCGGCCTGATCGGCATAACCCACACCGACCTTGGTGCCGTTGAGTTTTCCGTCGGCGTAGCTGGTGGTCGGCTGCTCCGGAAGCGGGGCACCCGGCTCGTTGAGCGCGGCGGTCAACAGCGCGCCCTTGGCCACCCCTGCCAGGTAGCGGTCCTGCTGCTGCTCGGAGGCCAGCTCCAGCAGCGGCAGCAGACCCAGGCCCAGCGTGGCCAGGGCCGGACCGACGGTGCCGTGGCGGCCGATCTCGGTCAGCGCGGTTGTCACCTCGAGCAGCCCGACGCCGTCGCCACCCAGCCGGTCCGGCACACCGAGCGCGGCGACGCCACCGGAAACCAGTGCGTCCCAGCTGTTCTCCCGCTCGAGCACCGATGTGACGACGTCGGCGACGGCCTGCTGCTCCGGTGTGGGGCTGAAGTCCACCCGAATCCTCCTCGAAACATGGTCCGCGCCCGGCGCAGGCCCGTGGACCTGCCGCCGGGCGGCGGGTTCGGCCCCGCTGTCGCGGGGATCAACCGATCGTCAGTGCGCCACCGGGCATTTGCCGGTGTAGTCCACCTGCCAGTGCTTGATGCCGTTGAGCCAGCCCGACTTTAGCCGTTCGGGAGTACCGATCGGCTTCAGATCGGGTAGATGGTCGGCGATCGCGTTGAACATCAGGTTGATGCTGAGCTTGGCCAGGTTGGCGCCGATGCAGTAGTGGGCGCCGGTGCCGCCGAAGCCGAGGTGCGGATTCGGGTTGCGCAGGATGTTGAAGGTGTACGGGTCCTCGAACACCTCCTCGTCGAAGTTGGCCGCCCGGTAGGACATCACCACCCGCTGGCCCTTCTTGATCTGGACCCCGCCGAGCTCGACGTCCTCCAGGGCGGTGCGCTGGAACGCCGACACCGGGGTGGCCCAGCGCACGATCTCGTCGGCCGCGGTCTCCGGCCGCTCGCGCTTGTACAGCTCCCACTGGTCGGGGTACTGCGAGAACGCGATCATGCCGTGAGTGATCGAGTTGCGGGTGGTCTCGTTGCCGGCCACCGCCAGCATCACCACGAAGAACCCGAACTCGTCCTCGGAGAGCTTCTCGCCGTCGATGTCGGCGTGCACCAGCTTGCTGACGATGTCGTCGGTCGGGTTCTTGATCCGCTCGTCGGCCATCGCCATCGCGTAGGTGATCAGCTCCACCGACGACTGGGCCGGGTCGATGTGCGCGTACTCCGGGTCCTCGCCGGCGGTCATCTCGTTGGACCAGCGGAAGATCTTGTCCCGGTCCTCCTGCGGCACGCCGAGCAGCTCGGCGATCGCCTGCAGCGGCAGCTCGCAGGCCACCTGCTCGACGAAGTCGCCGGTCTCGTAGCCGGCGGCCTGCTCGGCGATCTTCTGGGCGCGCGAGCGCAGCTCGTCCTCGAGCCGGCCGATGGCCCGCGGGGTGAACCCGCGCGAGATGATCTTGCGCAGCCGGGTGTGCTGCGGGGCGTCCATGTTGAGCAGCACGTTGCGCTGCACGTCGATGGCCTCGCGGGTCATGGTCTTCGGCCACACCGGGATGGCGCCGTCCGGCGAGCTGCCGAACACGTCGCTGCGCCGCGAGATCTCCTTGACGTACTTGTGCTTGGTGACGATCCAGTAGCCTTTGTCGCCGAAGCCACCGGTCCCCTCCGGCACGTCAACCCAGTGGATGGGCTCATGCTCACGCAGTTCGGCGAGTTCTTTGACCGGCAGCCCCTTGAGGTTCAGGTCTGCATCCAGCGGGTCGAAGTTCTTGGGCAGGTTCGGACAAGGCATCCGTGCGCTCCTTACTGCAACGTGTTCTAGTGACATTGAAACACGGCTTCCGCGCAGATCAAAGGCATGGTTGTATCGCCGCTTGTCAGACTAATGAAACGTGTTCTAGCCTGGCGGAATGGGTAACCCTGTCATCGTTGAAGCCACTCGCAGCCCGATCGGCAAGCGCAACGGATGGTTGTCCGGCCTGCACGCGACCGAACTTCTCGGGGCCGTGCAGAAGGCGCTCGTGGAGAAAGCCGGCATCAACCCCGGTGACGTCGAGCAGGTCATCGGCGGTTGCGTCACCCAGTTCGGCGAGCAGTCCAACAACATCAGCCGGGTCGCCTGGCTGACCGCCGGCCTGCCCGAACACGTCGGCGCCACCACCATCGACTGCCAGTGCGGCAGCAGCCAGCAGGCCAACCACCTGATCGCCGGCCTGATCGCCACCGGCGCCATCGACATCGGCATCGCCTGCGGCATCGAGGCGATGAGCCGGGTCGGCCTGGGCGAGAACGCCGGGCCGGACCGCTCGAAGATCCGCGCCGCCTCCTGGGACATCGACATGCCCAACCAGTTCGAGGCCGCCGAGCGGATCGCCAAGCGCCGCGGCATCACCCGTGAGGACATCGACCAGTTCGGTCTGCAGTCGCAGCTCAAGGCGCAGCGCGCCTGGGCCGAGGGCCGGTTCGACCGGGAGATCAGCCCGATCGAGGCGCCCGTGCTCGACGAGCAGAAGCAGCCCACCTCCGAACGCCAGCTGGTCACCCGCGACCAGGGCCTGCGCGAAACCACCCTGGAGGGTCTGGCCGGACTCAAGCCGGTGCTCGAGGGCGGTATCCACACCGCGGGCACGTCGTCGCAGATCTCCGACGGCGCCGCCGCGGTGCTGTGGATGGACGAGGACAAGGCCAAGGCGCTCGGGCTGCGGCCGCGGGCCCGCATCGTCGCGCAGGCACTCGTCGGCGCCGAGCCGTACTACCACCTCGACGGGCCGGTGCAGGCCACCGAGACGGTCCTGAAGAAGGCCGGGATGAAGATCGGCGACATCGACCTGGTCGAGATCAACGAGGCGTTCGCGTCGGTGGTGCTGTCCTGGGCGCGGGTGCACGAACCCGACATGGACCGGGTCAACGTCAACGGCGGCGCGATCGCGCTGGGCCACCCGGTCGGCGCCACCGGTGCCCGCCTGATCACCACCGCACTGCACGAACTGGAGCGCACCGACAAGTCCACGGCGCTGATCACGATGTGCGCCGGCGGTGCGCTGGCCACCGGCACGATCATCGAGCGGATCTGACGTCTCTCCCGACAGCCGCGAAGTGCCCCCGATCCGGTCGGGGGCACTTCTTTATGCCGGCTCCTTATGCCGGCTCGCGGCGCACCGTCGGGCTGATCCGCGCCCGGATGTGGTGGATCAAACCGTCGGACGCGGGGATCAGGAAGGTCTCGCGGACCCGGGCGACGACCCGGCGGCCGGCGAACCCGGCCTTGGTCACCACCGTGAACGTGGCGTGCACGTAGTCGCCGTCGACGGTGTATTCCCGGTCGGTGGTGGCCTCGATGACCCGGAACTGCGGACCCCGGTTCAGGCTGCGCCGCAGATGCGCTCCGGAGAACCCGGTCTTGATGCCCCCTTCGATGCGCACACAGTCCGGCGCGAACGGGACGTCGTCGGCCCGATGGCTGGCCAGCGCGTCGACGTAGGCGTCGGCCGCGGCGATGCGGTCGCTGTCCGGGACGGGGGCGGACTGCGGGGTCGAGTTCACCCGACGAGCATAGGCCCGACCACCGCCACGCCGACGTCCCGCCCTCGATGCACCGCCGGTGGTGTGCGAACCCCGACGCGGGCCGGCCCGAAATTTCGTGCATCCGGGCCGGTCGCAGCCGTGCCAGGATCTGCTCATGGATGCCCTGCACGGCTTCGAGCGGACCTGGTCGTCGGCCCGGTCGACGTACGGGCGGGGTGCACCCCAGGACGGCGCCGGGTTCAGCGCCGACGCCGCCGCACTCGACCGGACCGGGCGCACCATCGAGGCGTCGGCGCCAGGGGAGCACTGGATCGGAACCGCCGCATCGGCGTACGGGGCGAAGAACAGCCGGTTCACCCGGGCCGTCGCCGACTTGGCAGACCTGGACCGACAGTTGGGCATCGAGGTCGACCGCTCGGCGCAGGTGGTGCTGACCGGCCGGCGCAATCTGGACGCGGTACGCACCTGGGTGCATGACGCGGCCGAGCGCGTTCCGCCGACCCGGCTGCGTGAGTGGATGTTGCTGCCGATCGTCCGCAAGGGGCTGGCCGATGTCGTCGAGGTGGTCGAGTCGTCCCACCGCGAGTTCAGCGCCATCGCTGCCCGGATCGACAAGCTGGCCGAGAACTACCGCACCCAGGGTGAGCAGCTCGGCGACGACGGCCGGGTGGCCGGGATCCGGGGCGACGGTGAGAAGGACGAGGAGGAGCCGGAGAACGAGTACACCAGGGCGCTGCGCGAAGCCGGGTTGCTACCCGAGAAGCCGACCGGTTACTACGCCGAGTGGCTGGAAAACGCTGAGCGTCAAGGTGTTCCGCCGTCCGTGATCGTCGCCATCGCGCGTCGCCACAACATCACGCCGGACAGGTTCAGGATTCTCGAACGTCTCGAGCGGGTCAAGGACCGCGAACGGGAAGTCGTTCTTCCTGTTGCCGGCGGACATCAGCGGCGAGGAAGCCCGGGACGCGACCCTGATGACCTACATCTTCAACTGCGGCACCGACTACGCCGAGGCCCCTGGTCACAAGGACCACAACGAGGTCGCCTACTCCGCCGACGAGATCCAGCGCATCATCGACCGGCAGCGGGCGAACTCGTGGAGCTACAGCCAGGACGTGGCATTCGTGCACGCCAACGGCGGCCGGTTGATGACCACGCCGAACGGCATGTTGATGGGTTTGGGCGGCAACTGGCTGCAGGATCTCTACAGCCAGCGCGCGGGTACCACCTGGGGCGACATTTTCATGTTCAACATCGACAACCCCGGCGACCCGGCAGGGGCGCTTCGAAATATCGCCGGCTCCGGACAGATGTGGCACGCCACCGACGGTGGAGAACCCAAAAAAGTCGACTTCGATCTCGACCGGGTCCTGCACCACGAGGAGATCCACTCACAACAGTGGGCTCGGCTGGGTTATTCGAGGTTCGTCGTCGAATACGGCGCTGCCCTGACGGGCGAACAGTTGTTCGGGATTGAGAACAAATTCGAGAAAGAGGCCGGAGTCCACGACGGGGGTTACGCATGATCAGCCGATGGTTCGTCAGGCTCGTGGGTGTCGCGGTGTGCGTGGTCGCCGCGCTGTCGCTGGCCGGTTTCTCCGGTTGCCACCGGTCCAACAGACTCACCTTCTACAAGCCCTCGTTGCCTCCGGTGTTCGGAGCACGACTCACCGACGGGAAACTGCAACTCTGGACCGGAACACCGTGTGAACGCGTCCACCACGTGACTATCCTGTTCTCTCCTTTCACGGGGGACAGGTTGCAACTCGAGACTCCGCCGGATCGGGCGACGACCGTCGAGTACCTCACTCTCGGCGGCCCCTACCCCGGCGGACTCACCGTCACCGAAGCCCTTCGGGAGGACTTCGACTGGCGCACAAAAGAAAAGATCCTCCTGTCGGTCGAGCCCACAGAGGGCGCCGGATCAGACCAGATCGAACTCGCCACGATCATCGCCGAGTCCCCCGACCACCCCGAGGACACGTATTACTTCCCCGGCTTCGGCTGGCTCAACCGTGAACAAGTCGCCGAACAGAACCGCAAGACACTGCTGACGATGTGCACGAAGGATCCCGTCCTGGAACCGGGAATTCCGGAGACCTTCGGGGCCCGGGTCACCGACGGCAAGCTGCGGATCTGGACGGTCACCCCGTGCACCGAATCCAACGGATACTCACTCCGGTTCCGGCCGCCGGACCCCACCTACCGCGACATCTGGTACGAGGTATGGAATTCTCAGGACTCGCCGCCGGTCGAAATCGAGCACCTGACCTTCGGCGAAGAACCCGAGGGCATGTCGACAAGACGTCCACTACCCGACGGATTCGATTGGCGCACCATGCAATCGGTTGAGCTGGGCATCCATCGCCCCGCCTACCACCGCGAGGGTGTCGTCGACGTGGCGGAAGTGCTCGCCGGGTCGGCGAGCCATGCCGACGACACCTACTACTTCCAGGGCGTCGGCTGGCTCACCCCTGACGAGGCCCGCGACCAGGAGGGCAGGACCTTCCTGAGCCCGTGCCGCAGGTAGCGGCGGCGCTCAGGCCCCGTACACCGGCAGCGGCGTGCGCGCCTTGGCGATCAGGTCGGTGACCACCGGGCCGAGCTCGGCCGGGTCCCAGCGGGCACCCTTGTCCACCTCCGGGCCCCGCGACCAGCCCTCGCAGACCCGGATGATACCGCCCTCGACCTCGAACACCCGGCCGGTGACGTCCTTGGCCTCGGCACTGCCCAGCCACACCACCAGCGGCGAGATGTTCTCCGGCGCCATCGAGTCGAACTCTTTGTCCTGGGTCGCCATCATCTCGGCGAACACCGTCTCGGTCATCCGGGTGCGCGCCGACGGAGCGATCGCGTTGACCGTCACCCCGTAGCGGCCCAGCTCGGCCGCGGCCACCAGGGTCAGCGTGGCGATGCCGCCCTTGGCCGCCGAGTAGTTGCCCTGCCCGACGCTGCCGAGCAGCCCCGCCCCGGAGCTGGTGTTGATGATCCGCGCGTCCACCGGCTTGCCCGCCTTGTGCTGGTTGCGCCAGTAGGCCGCGGCATGCCGGATGGTGGCGAAGTGGCCCTTGAGGTGAACGGCGATGACCGCGTCGAACTCCTCCTCGCTGGTGTTGGCGATCATCCGGTCGCGGACGATGCCGGCGTTGTTGACCAGCACGTCGAGCCCGCCGAAGGTGTCGACCGCGGCTTGGATCAGCTCCTCGGCCTGCTTCCAGTTCGAGACATCGGCCCCGTTGGCGACGGCCTCGCCGCCGGCGGCCTTGATCTCGTCGACGACGGCCTGCGCCGCGCTGCCGCCGGAGGCCGGCGAACCGTCCAAACCAACGCCGATGTCGTTGACCACGACCTTCGCCCCCTCGGCGGCGAAGGCGAGCGCGTGCGCGCGCCCGATGCCGTTACCGGCGCCCGTCACGATGACCACGCGGCCGTCGAGCAAACCCATATCCGTCTCTCTCCCCTATCGTTTGATGTCAGCTTTGGTGGTGGCCAGGTAGTGCGGCGGCTCGCCACCGCCGTGCACCTCCAGCGAGGCGCCGCTGATGTAGGACGCCGCGTCGGAGGCGAGGAAGGCCGCGGCCCAGCCCACGTCCTCCGGTTTGGCCAGCCGGCCCAGCGGCACGTTCTCGCAGATCGCCGCGATCGACTCGGCGTCGCCGTAGAACAGCTCCGACTGCTCGGTCTCGACCATGCCGACCACGACGGAGTTGACCCGCACCTTCGGCGCCCACTCCACGGCCAGCGTGCTGGTCATGCTCTCGATCCCGGCCTTGGCCGCGCCGTAGGCGACGGTGCCCGGGGTGGGCCGCCGCCCGCTGACGCTGCCGATGTTGATGATCGCCCCACCCTGCGCCTGTCTCTGCATCACCGCGTTGGCGTGGATCGAAACGGAAAGCGGCCCGAGCATATTCAGCTGCACGATCTTGGTGTTGAACGTGGCCGACGACTCGGCGGCGAGCACGTAGGGCGATCCGCCCGCGTTGTTGACCACCACGTCGAGCCGGCCGTGCCGCTCGACGATGCTGCCGATCAGGGCCGCGACCGCGTCGTCGTCGCGCACATCGCAGCTGTGGAATTCGTAGGGCAGTCCTTCGACTGGGCGGCGGGCGCAGGTCACCACGACCGCGCCCTGGTCGGCGAACACTTTGCTGATGCCGGCGCCGACGCCGCGCACCCCGCCGGTCACCAGGACCACCTTGTCTTGCAATCCGAGCTTTATCTCTGGCCGGTCGGTCACTGTGCTAGCGTACCAAGCAAGTGCTTGCTTTCCCATCGTCCCCAGAATTGCTCGGGAGCTGCCATGACCATCACGACCGCCACCGTCGAGCCCGGCATCGTCTCGGTGACCGTGAACTATCCGCCGGTCAACGCGATCCCCTCCCGCGGCTGGTTCGAGCTCGCCGACGCCATCACCAAGGCGGGTGAGAACTTCGACACCCACGTCGTGATCCTGCGGGCCGAGGGCCGGGGCTTCAATGCGGGCGTGGACATCAAGGAGATGCAGAACACCGAGGGCTTCACCGCGCTGATCGACGCGAACCGGGGCTGCTTCGCCGCGTTCAAGGCGGTCTACGAGTGCGCGGTGCCGTTGGTCGCCGCGGTGAACGGGTTCTGCGTCGGTGGCGGCATCGGCCTGGTCGGCAACGCGGACGTGATCGTGGCCTCCGACGATGCGAAGTTCGGCCTGCCCGAGGTGGAGCGGGGCGCGCTGGGCGCGGCCACCCACCTGGCCCGACTGGTCCCGCAACACATGATGCGGCGGCTGTTCTACACCGCCGCCACCGTCGACGCGCAGACGCTGCACCACTTCGGCTCGGTGCACGAGGTGGTGCCGCGCGAGGAGCTCGACGAGGCCGCGCTGCGGGTGGCCCGCGACATCGCGGCCAAGGACACCCGGGTGATCCGCGCCGCCAAGGAGGCGCTGAACTTCATCGACGTGCAGCGGGTCAACCACAGCTACCGCATGGAGCAGGGCTTCACCTTCGAACTCAACCTGGCCGGCGTCGCCGACGAGCACCGCGACGCCTTCGCCGGCACCAACAAGGCAGGCAAAGGGTCGAAATGAGCGATAAACGAACCACTCTCGACGAGGCGGTCAGCCAGATCCGCAGCGGGATGACCATCGGCATCGGCGGCTGGGGATCGCGCCGCAAGCCGATGGCCTTCGTCCGCGCACTGCTGCGCACCGACGTCACCGACCTGACGGTCGTCACCTACGGCGGGCCCGACCTCGGTCTGCTGTGCGCGGCCGGCAAGGTCAAGCGGGTCTACTACGGCTTCGTCTCGCTGGACTCGCCGCCGTTCTACGACCCGTGGTTCGCCAAGGCCCGCACCTCCGGGGCGATCGAGGCCCGCGAGATGGACGAGGGCATGCTGCGTTGCGGGCTGCAGGCCGCGGCCCAGCGGCTGCCGTTCCTGCCGATCCGGGCCGGTCTGGGCAGCAGCGTGCTCGACTTCTGGGAGGGCGAGCTCAAGACGGTCACCTCGCCGTACCCGACCGGCCACGGTTACGAGACGCTGATCGCGATGCCGGCGCTGAACCTCGACGCCGCGTTCGTGCATATGAATCTCGGTGATGCGCAGGGGAATGCGGCCTACACCGGCATCGACCCCTACTTCGACGATCTGTATCTGATGGCCGCCGAGAAGCGGTTCCTGTCGGTGGAACGCATCGTCGACACCGCCGAGCTCGTCAAATCCGTTCCGCCGCAGGCGCTGCTGATCAACCGGATGATGGTCGACGCCGTCGTGGAGGCGCCGGGCGGTGCCCACTTCACCACCGCCGAACCGGACTACCGGCGCGACGAGCGGTTCCAGCGGCACTACGTCGAGGCGGCCGGCTCGGAGGAGAGCTGGCAGCAGTTCGTGCAGACCTACCTGTCCGGCACCGAGGCCGACTACCAGGCCGCGGTGCGCAAGTTCGGCGAGTCCCAGGGAGAAGCCAAGTGACCACCACCGCGACCCGTGCCGAGGTGTGCGCCGTCGCCTGCGCGGAGCTGTTCCGCGACGCGGGCGAGATCCTGGTCAGCCCGATGACCACCATGGTGCAGGTCGGCGCCCGGCTGGCTCGGCTGACCTTCTCCCCCGACATCCTGCTCACCGACGGCGAGGCCCGGCTGATCGCCGACACCCCCGCCCTCGGCGCCGCCGCCGAGATCGAGGGCTGGATGCCGTTCGGCCGGGTGTTCGAGACCCTGGCCTGGGGCCGGCGCCATGTGGTGATGGGCGCCAACCAGATCGACCGCTACGGCAACCAGAACCTCTCGGCGTTCGGCCCACTGCAGAAACCCACCCGGCAGATGTTCGGCGTGCGCGGCGCGCCGGGCAACACCATCAACCACATCACCAGCTACTGGGTGGGTAACCACTCCAAGCGGGTGTTCTGCGAATCGGTCGACGTGGTCTGCGGAATCGGTTGGGACAAGGTGGATCCCGACAACCCCGCGTTCCGCTTCGTCAACGTCCACCGGGTGGTGACCAACCTGGGGGTGTTCGACTTCAACGGCCCCGACCACCAGATGCGCGCGGTGTCGCTGCATCCGGGCATCACGCCCGAGCAGGTCGCCGAGAACACCTCGTTCGAGGTGCACGGGTTGGCCGAAGCGCCCACCACCCGGCTGCCCAGCGACGAGGAACTGCGCCTGATCCGCGAGGTCATCGACCCTAAGTCGTTGCGGGACAAGGAAATCCGGTCATGAGCAGACTGCGCACCGCACTGACCGAACTGGTCGGCATCGAGCACCCGGTGGTGCAGACCGGGATGGGCTGGGTCGCCGGTGCGCGGCTGGTGTCGGCCGTGGCCAACGCCGGCGGGCTGGGCATCCTGGCGTCGGCCACCATGACGCTCGAGGAACTGCAGACCGCGGTCACCAAGGTCAAGGCGGCCACCGACAAACCGTTCGGCATCAACATCCGCGCCGACGCCGCGGACGCCAACGACCGGGTCGAGTTGCTCATCCGCGAGGGCGTCAAGGTGGCGTCGTTCGCGCTGGCCCCGAAGCCGGACCTGATCGCCAAACTCAAGGACGCCGGCGTGGTGGTGATCCCGTCGGTGGGCGCGGCCAAGCACGCCAAGAAGGTCGCGGGCTGGGGCGCGGACGCGGTGATCGTGCAGGGCGGTGAGGGCGGCGGCCATACCGGGCCGATCGCGACCACGCTGCTGCTGCCGTCGGTGCTCGACGCGCTCAAGGGCACCGGCATCCCGGTGATCGCCGCGGGCGGGTTCTTCGACGGCCGCGGGCTGGCGGCGGCGTTGAGCTACGGCGCCGCGGGTGTGGCGATGGGCACCCGGTTCCTGCTCACCTCGGATTCCACCGTTCCCGACGCGGTCAAACGGCGCTACCTCGAGGCCGGACTGGACGGCACCGTGGTCACCACCCGGGTCGACGGCATGCCGCACCGGGTGCTGCGCACCGGGCTGGTGAACAGCCTGGAGAGCGGGTCGCGGGTGCGCGGGTTCGTCGCCGCGGTGGCCAATGCGCAGAAGTTCAAGAAGATGACCGGGATGACCTGGCGGACGATGATCCGCGACGGGCTGGCCATGCGCCGCAGCAAGGATCTGTCCTGGGCACAGGTGATCATGGCCGCCAACACCCCGATGCTGCTGAAAGCCGGGCTGGTCGAGGGCAACACCGATGCCGGGGTGCTGGCGTCGGGCCAGGTCGCCGGGATCGTCGAGGATCTGCCGTCGTGCGCGGAACTGATCGAGCGCGTGGTCGACGAGGCGATCGTGCATCTGCGGGCGGCGTCGGCGCACATCGTCGACTGACCAGGTGAAGCATTTCACTTCATTCTTACTTGATTAAGCTATAGTCTAAATATGTCCCCGATAAAGGGGAGCGCTTCAACAACGGTAGCGACGCTGATCGGCGACGTCGTGGGTTCGCGCCGGATCGCCGACCGCGCCGCCGCCCACCACGCGCTCGCCGCCGCGTTGCGCGAGGTCACCGCGGGCGCGGTCGACCCGCCCGCGTTCACCGCCGGCGACGAGTTCCAGGGCAGCTATCCGACCGTCGGCGCGGCGATCGATGCCGCGCTGACCATTCGGCTCGCGGTGGCACCGGACGTCGATGTGCGGTTCGGCATCGGATGGGGTGACGTCACCGTGCTCGATCCGGCCACCGGCATCCAGGACGGTCCGGGCTGGTGGGCCGCGCGGGAGGCGATCGAGTGGACCGCATCGGCGCAGCGGCAGTCCGGCCTCGCCGCGGTGCGCACCGCGTTCCGCGGCCCGGGCCGTGGCGATGCCGACGCTATCAACGCCGCCCTGCTCTGTCGGGACCATCTGCTTGGATCGCTCGATGACCGCTCGCTACGGATCGTGAAGGCATTGTTGGCCGGGCAGACCAAGAAGGACATCGCCGCCGCCGAGGGCATCAGCGCCTCGGCGGTGTCGCAGCGCGCCGGCCGCGCCGGATTGGATGTGATCGTGCAGGCGTCGCGCTATCTGAGCAGGCTGCGATGACCGCCCTGGCCGTGCTGCTCATCGCCGCCGGGCTCGCCGATCTGGGCAGTCGGCTGACCCGCCGGCGGTGGGTGCCCGCCGTGCTGGGCCCGGTGGTGGTCGTGGGCTGCGCTGCGCTGGCCGGGCTGTGGCGCCCCGGCGACATCGTGTTGCTGACCTTCGCGGCCGCCGCGGTGACCGCATGGGTGCTGCTGGCCGCCCGGGCGGCACGGACCGGAACGGGTCACCTGGCACCGCTGGCGGTGTTCGGTTCGGCGGTGGGCCTGTTGATCGTGCTGTCGGGCATCGATTCGCCGGTCGGGGGCGTGCTGCACGGCTGGCCGGCGTGGGCCGGGATCCCGGTGCACCCGGACCGGCTGCTGATGATCATCGGCGTCACGCTGCTGCAGATCGTGACCGGAAACCAGTTGGTACGGCTGGTACTCGGGTCGGTCGGGGCGGTCAAGCCCGAGGGCCAGCCCCAGCCGTCGGACCGGCTCAAGGGTGGGCGGTTGCTCGGGCCGATGGAGCGACTGCTGATCCTCGGGCTCGGCCTGGCGGGCCATCTGGTCGCGGCCACCGCGGTCATCGCCGCCAAGAGCGTCATCCGGTTCCCCGAGATCAACGCCCAGAAGGCCCGGGAGAACGGCGACTTCGGAATCGACGAGGTGACCGAGTACTTCCTGGTGGGCAGTTTCGCGAGCTGGATCGTCGCACTCGGCGGGCTGGCCCTGGCGCAGTAGCGAATCCCGTCCCCGCCGTCGACGTTCGAGACACCCTTGGACACACTGATTCGATGAACAACACCGGACCTCGGCGGTGGCTGACGCGAGCCCGAACGGTGATCAGCGCGGAGATCGATGCCGCTCGCCACGGTGAACTCGACCTCAACCCCGCCGATCTCACCCGGTACACCTTCCCGCTGCTACTGCGCCTGCTGGCGGTGGTCGCCTTCGGTGCGGTACCGCTGCTGGTGGTCCGCAGCGGTGTGCAGACCGATGACGTGCTGGTGCCCCTGCTCGGTTCGCTGGCGCTCACCGGGATCTGCGCCACGGTGGCGACGTGGCTGATCTGCGCAGGGGTCGCGGGCCTGGTCGTGGTGGTCTGCTACCGCGCCCCGGCCGCCCGGGCGTCGCGGATGGTGGTCGGCGCGTTGGTCCGCTCGTTCCAGCGGATCACCAACACCGCCGCGCTGCTGACCACCCTCGCCCTCTCGGCCGGGCTGATCGCGCTGGCCGTCGGTCTGCCGCAACGACCCGACCCGGACGCGGCCCATTCGGTCCTCGACGACCTTTTCGTGGCCCAGGCCGGAGTCCTGTTGGCGGGTCTGGCATTTGCCTACCTCAGCGAGGCCATCAGGTGTGCGGTCGAGATCATCAACAACCATTCGCTGCTGCTCGGCTGGCCGTGGGCGATCGCCATCACAATGGGCGGCTGGATCACCGCCACCACGGCGGGCCCGTTCAAGGCCTCCCGGCTGCTGGTGCTGCTGCTCGACGAATGGCTGCCCGCCGACATCGACGGAACGCCGCGAGCACAGGTGATCGCCGAACTGGTGCCGGCCCACGCCAACCTGCTGGCGGCCCTGGTGCCGTTGCCGGTGATCGCGGTGATCTGGGCATTGGAGGCCCATCGACACAACGGCTTCGCACGGCTGTCCCACGGCAGGCAGCACCCCGGCGCCGCGATCACCGACACCTGACGCCCGCCGGCCACCCCAGCGGGCGCCGTCGGCGATGTTGGCGGCACTGACATCGGCGGCGCGACCGCCACGGCGACGCGCCCCGCCGTCACCTACACTGTCGGCATGTCGCCGCGCGCTTCGAAATTGGCCGCGTCGAGGTCGGCCAAGGAGCCGCCCGAGCGGGAGAGCGTGCGGGAAAGGCTGCTCAAGGCCGCCCACGAACTGTTCACCGAACAGGGCTACCGGGCCACCACCACCAAGCAGATCGCGGCCCGGGCCCAGGTCGCCGAACTCTCGCTGTTCCGGCACTTCGGCTCCAAGGCCGACATCTTCGAGGCCAGCGTGCTGGAGCCACTGAAGACCTACATCCGGCAGTGGAGCCAGTCCTGGGTGGACGTGGCCGCCGAGGCCACGCTCGAAACGATGGCGGGCCAGCTGGTCGAGGGCCTCTACACCCTGATCAAGCAGGACTACCGCATCTTTCAGGAGCTGATCGCCGCCCGTTCCGATCCGCGCAGCGACCTGTACTCGGCCGCCGTCGAGGTCAGCACCGAACTGCGCAAGGGGCTGCGGGCGGTCCATGACGCGTCGTTCGACGTGGCGAACCGCTACGGACTGCCGGCCGACGACAAACCCGCCACCATCGGTGCGGCCGCGGCGATGATCATCGGCTCGGTGGTGCTGGAGGACTGGGTGTATCCGGCACAGCGGCGAATCCCCGGCCGCGATCGAATGATTCGGGAGCTGACCCGAATGATCATCGACGGCACCACCCACCGCGGCGAACCGGGCCGGGACTGACGACCGGACCCGGACCGTTCCGGGCAGGTGTGAGTGACACTGACACGAATTCCCCCGTTTTATTGCCTCTGCTGTGTAAGCGCGGCTAACATCCAGTCAACCCGCAGACGACAGCGGCCACCCGCAACGTAGCGAAGGCAACAGCGATGTCCACCGTCAGTAGTGCCGATCGGGATTGGCAGGCCGTACTTCACGGCTTTCAACGCTGGCTCACCGAACATTGGCCCACGGCCGACGCCATCACCGTGACAATGGCCGATGCGGTGCGCACCAACGGATTCTCCAGCGAGAGTGCCCTGTTGAACGTGTCTTGGCGCGGCGCTGAGGGCGAACGATCACGCGGGTTGGTGTTGCGGCTGCCACCCGCCGGGGATGGCGTGTTTCCCAGCTATGACCTGGTCCGGCAGGCCCGCACCATGGAACTGGCCCGCAAGAACGGTGTCCCGGCTCCCGAGATCGTCGCGGTCGAGGAGGACCCCGAGTATGCCGGCGCCCCGTTCCTCGCGATGGAACTGGTGTCCGGGCGCATCCCGGCCGACGAGGCACCACAGTACTGTGTGGCGGGCTGGCTGTACCAGGCGACACCCGAGCAGCAACGCGTCCTCTACGACGAGTTCCACGACATGCTCGCCGATATCGGCGCGATCGCCGATGCCCACGGACAGCTGTCGTTCCTGTATCGACGTCAGGGCCCCGGGCTGGCCGGCGAACTCGAATGGTGGGCCGACTACCTGTCCTGGGCGACCGACAACGCACCGCCCACCGAGATGGTCGAGGTGCTCGACTGGTTGCGTGAGCACCGGCCGGATCCGGAACCGCCCGCCGGGCTCATCTGGGGTGACGCCCGGTTCGGCAACGTGATCTTCGACGACGGGTTCCGGGTACGGGCGGTGCTGGACTGGGAGATGGCCGGGGTGGGTCCGGCCGAGGTGGATCTGGGCTGGTCGTTCGCGATCCGCCGCTCCATCCAGCGGGGCAACAACCTGCCGCTGGACGCCGAGCTGCCCGGGTTCCCGGACCGCGGCCGGACGCTGGAGCGCTACGCGCGCCGGCTCGGCCGCACCGTCGACTCGCTGGACTGGTACGAGGTGTTCGCCATGCTACGCATGGGCGCGACGTTGAAATCCCTGTCGCGCCTTCTGGTTCAGCGAGGGATCACCGACCACATCGTGCACACCATCCCGCCGCTGCAGGACTGGATCTACGAGCTGATGGAGCGCGCGTCATGACCACCTACACCGGCCCGCTGGTGCCCGCCGACGACCACCTCAACCATCAGATCGCCGACACGTTCGCCACGGTGTGCCAGACCGACCGCGCCTGGACCGAGAAGGTGGCGGCCTCCGCGTACGGCCCGGACGGTGAACTGGAACTGTTCTTCGGTCTGGGCAAGTACACCAACCGCGGGGTGATCGACGCGTTCGGCGGCGTCAGCCGCGGCACCGACCAGTGGACCGTGCGGGCCAGCCGCGAACTCACCCCGGTGGTGGACGCGGCGTCGGTGGGGCCACTGCACTATCAGGTGATCGAACCGATGCAGCAGGTACGGTTCGCCCTCGACCCGAACGACATCGTGCCGATCAGCTTCGAGTGGACATTCACCGCGGCGGTGCCCGCGCAGCTGGAGAACCGCGAACAGCACCGTTCTCTCGGCGGCGCCCGGCTGGAGGCGGATCTGGTGCGCTACCACCAGATCGGCACCGCTCGCGGCTGGGTCGAGGTCGACGGCCGGCGCACCGAGTTCGACGACACCTGGGTGTCGACCCGCGACCACTCCTGGGGCGTGCGCTACTTCGTCGGCAAACCGGTCACCGACATTCCCCCGCCACCGGACATCGGCGCGGCGTCGAACCACATGATCTGGATGCCGGCGCTGATGCGCCGCGACGACGGTTCACGCTACGGCCTGCACCTCTACTATCAGGCCAGCACGTCGGAGCTGGTCGGCGCCTCGCTGCAGGTGCAGGGCGGTGTCGAATACCCGGACGGCCGCCGCGTACCGGTGGTGGGCGCCACGCCCGATCTCAAGTACCGACCCGACAACCGCCGCCTGCTCGGCGGCACCATCGACCTCGTCCTGGCCGGCGGCGAGCATCGGCAGATCAGCGTCAAACCGATCTCCGACACCGGTTTTCACCTTGGCACCGGCCTGTACTTCGGCTTCGACGGCGACATCCACGGCGTCTGGCACGGCCCGCTGCACGTCACCGGGGAGTACATCGGCAACTGCGACGACCCACAGGTGGCGCGCCGGATCCACCAGTTGCGCGACTGCGTCGTCGAGGTCGTCGACCACGCGACGGGCGCGCAGGGCATCGGCAACGCCCAGACCATGGTGCTCGGCGCGCCCGAGGGACTCGGCCTGGACGCCGAGAGTTCCTTCCTGTGACTAGGTTTGGAACGACTGCCCGGCCGGCACGGTGGTGTCGAGATACAGGATCGTGTAGCGCCGCCTGGTGAACACCCAACCGTCGCCTTCGCGGCGCAACTCGTCGTCGTAGCGGGCCCACACATCCATCGCGGGCAGGCCCGGCCCGGAACCGTCGGCGGCCCGGCCGAGCTCGTGCGCGGTGGACCGCGCGGTGGCGGTGTCGCCGTTCACCGAGACCACGATGTTGGCGACGGTGAACACGAAGAAGTCGAATCGGTCGATCTCGCGGCGCAGTTCGGCGACGATAGCATCCCGGCCGACCACGTGACGATCCGCGGGCGGACTTACCACCCACTCGGCGTCGGGGGCATACAGCGCCCCGTAGGCCTGCGGGTCCCGGCGGGTGACGGCGTCGGCATAGGCCTCGATCACCTGGCGGACAGCGAACTCATCGTGCACGCACGACCCCTTTCTACAGTGCGATCCAGACGTTCTTGGGCCGGGTGAACTCCCGGATCCCGTCCCGTCCGCCGACGCGGCCGTAGCCGCTCTGCTTCACCCCGCCGAACGGCATCGACGGCGGCATCCCGAAAAACCCGTTCACCCAGACATTCCCGACGGCGAGCTGGGCGGCCACCCGGTGCGTGCGCTGCAGATCGGTGCTCCAGATGTACCCGGCGAGCCCGTAGGGGGTGCCGTTGGCCAGCCGCACCGCCTCCGCGTCGTCGGTGAACTTCGAGATCGACAGCACCGGACCGAAGACCTCGTGCTGGGCCAGATACGAGTCGTTGTCGGTGTCGGCGAAAACCGTTGGGGCGATGAAATAGCCGTCGGCGAACTCACCGGACATCCGGGTGCCTCCGGTGACGAGCCGGCATTCGCCGCGGGCCCGGTCGATCATGCCCATGATGCGGTCGGCGGCGGCGGCGCTGACCACCGGCCCCATCATGGTCTCCGGGTCCAGCGGATCACCGACCTTGATGTAGTTCAGCATCCCGGCGACCATCTCGACCACCTGGTCGTACACCGATGCCTCGACGATGACCCGGGAGCCGAACAGGCAGGTCTGGCCGGACAGTTGGACCAGGCTGCCCACCACCTGCTGCACCGCCGCACCGAGATCGGCGTCGGCGAAGATCAGGTTCGCGCTCTTGCCGCCGAGTTCCAGGCACACCGGGGTCAGGTTCTCCTGCGCACCGGCGAGCACCCTGCGTGCGGTCGCACCGCTGCCGGTGAAGTGCAGCTTGTCGACGCCGGGATGGCGGGTCAACGCCTCCCCGGCCGCCGGCCCGCCGGGCACCACGCTGACCACCCCGGGCGGCACCCCGGCTTCGGTGAGCAGCTCGCCGAAGCGCAGGCTGGTCCACGGCGTCAGTTCCGGCGGCTTGAGCACCACGCAGTTGCCCGCGGCCAGCGCCGGGGCGACGACCATCCCGATGGACGCCAGCGGCCCGTTCCACGGAATGATCACGCCCACCACGCCGTACGGTTCCTCGATGGCGTAGTCCAGCGCCTCGACCGGCCAGGTGGGTTCCACCGCACCGCCGATCTTGTCGGCCCAGCCGGCGTTGTACTCGAACAGGTCTGCGGTCAGCGCGGGGCTGTGCGCGGCCAGCGACATCGGCATGCCGTTCTCGACCACGCTTATCAGGCTGAGTTCCTCGGCGTGGTCGCGGATCAGCTCGGCGACCCGCAACAGCAACCGGCGCCGCTGATCGCGGGGCAGCGCGGCCCACTCCGGGTGGGCAGCCCGCGCCGCGGTCACCGCGCGGTCGACCTCCGCCGCGCCGGCGACCGGGAACCGCCGGGTGACCTGACCCGTTGCGGCGTAACGGTGTTCCAGGGTGCCCGCGCTGGACTCGGTGAGCCGGTCCGCGCCGATGATCAGCCCGGGGTCCGGAAGGACCTCGACCGGAGGTGTTCTCATCTGTCCTACCCGGTGAACTCGATCGGAAGATGCTCGAACACGTGCATGTTGAGCGCCAGGTTGGGATGGGTGACGGTGACCTCACCGATGGTGAAGTCCTTGTCCCGGGTGAGCAGCTCGTCGAGCGCGGCGCGGATCTCGGCGCGGGCCAGCATCGCGCCGAGGCAGTAGTGCGGCCCGCCGCCGCCGAAGGTCACGTACGGATTGTCCGGGCGGGTGATGTCGAACCGGAACGGGTCCTCGAACACCTCCTCGTCGCGGTTGCCGGAGGCCAGCACCGACATCACCCGGGAACCGGCGGGAATCCGGACCCCGTCGATCTCGACGTCGACCTTGGTGCCGCGCACCCAGAACGCGACGGGTGAGGTCCAGCGCAGCACCTCCTCGACCGCGGTCGCCCGCACCGACTCGTCCTTGCGGTAGAGCTCGAGCTGGTCGGGGTTGTCGAGGAAGGCCCGCAGGCAGGCGGTCAGCGCGTTCTTCGTGGTGTCCGCACCGGCCAGCGCGAGCACGAAGAAGAACACGTCGAGGTCCATCTGTTCGAGCGCGTAGCGTTCCGCGCCGGACTCGTCGGTGACCTTCGCGGTGCACAGCGTGCTCCAGATGTCGTCGACCGGATTGGCGCGTTTCTCCGCCGACAGCGAGGAGGCGTACTGGAAGATCTCCATGTAGATCGCCGGCTCTTCCTCCGGTGGCACTCCGGAATCCGGCGCCTTGGTCATCAGGATCTTGTCGACCAGCGGGAAGACGTACGGCCGATCGGACTCCGGGATGCCGACGATGTCGCCGATCACCGTCATCGGCAGTTTCGCCGCGACGTCGGTGACCCAGTCGCCGCCCCCGGCCTCGTACAGTTCGTCGACCATGCGCTTGGCGCGCCGCCGGATTCCCTCCTCCAGCTTGGCGACCGCTCGCGGGGTGAACGCGGCGCTGAGGATCTTGCGGCGCTTGTTCACGTCCGGCGGGTCCATGTTGATGATGCTGGGATAGGACGAGAACGTGTCGAGCGGCTGGATCAGCGGGCCCCCGGTGGCGGTGAAGCTGTCGGTGTCGCGGTGCAGCCGCACACAGTGGGCGTGTCTGGTGGTCACCCAGAACTCGCGCTGCACCTGCTCGGCGACCCGCGTGGTGAACTCGTGGTGGAAGACCGGGGTGGTCCTGCGGAGTTCGCTGAACAGTTCGTGCGGAAACCCGTTGGCCCACAGGGCCGGATCGGACAGATCCACCGGAGCCGTCATGACGCCGCCTCCTCGTCGAAGACGATGACCCCGCGCACGTTGCGGTCGTTGCGCAGGTCCTCGTAGCCCTCGTTGATCTGGTCGAGCGTGTAGGTGGTGGTGATCATCTCGTCGAGCTTGAGCTGACCGGTGCGGTATAGCTCCAGCAGCATCGGGACGTCCGAGCGCGGGTTCATCGAGCCCAGCACGGTTCCGCACAGGGTCTTGTTCATCAGGGTGAAGTCCTGCATGTTGATGTCGATCGAGGTGAGTGTCTGCGGCGACATCCCGGTGATGACGCAGGTGCCGCCCTTGCGGGTCAGCGCCAGGCCGGCGGCGGGCAGGTCGCTGTACACCAGCGAGGGCGCGACCACCACGGCGTCGGCCATGACACCGCGGGTGAGGTCGCGGACCAGCTCGATCGCCTCGTCGGTGCTCGCGGCGGTGTGGGTGGCGCCGAACGCGATCGCCGACCGGCGTTTGAACTCGCTCGGGTCGACGGCGACGATGTGCGCCGCGCCGTGGATCCGGGCCGCCTGGATCGCGCTGGTGCCGATCCCGCCGCAGCCGATGACGACCGCGGTGTCACCGCCCCGGACGTTGGCCCGGTTGGCCATCGACCCGAACCCGGTGGGCACCGCGCAGGAGACCAGCGCCGCCGCCTTGAGCGGGATGTCCGGGTCGATCTTGACCAGCGAGGTCTCGGCGACCACGGTGTGCTCGGCGAACGCGCCGATCTTGGACAGGTGCCCGAGCCCCTTTCCGGACAGCGTGCGGTGCCGGAACGTCCCGTCGGTCGGCATGCCCGGCACCATGGTCATCGAGCCCGAGTCACAGAGGTATTGAGCACCGGACGCGCACCATCGGCACCTGCCGCAGGTCGCGACGAACGACATCACAACGTGGTCGCCGGGGGCGAAGTCGGTGACGCCCTCCCCCACCTCCACGACGATCGCCGCGCCCTCGTGGCCGCCGATCAGCGGGAACATCTCGGGCATACCCATCTCGCGCATGACGTCGTTGGGCGCCGACAGATCGCCCTGCAGGATGTGATCGTCGGTGTGGCACAGACCGGCCGCGACGTTCTTGATCAGAACCTCACCGGCCTTCGGTGGATCGAGTTCGAACTCCTCCACCGACCAGGGTTTCCCGACGTCGTACAGGATCGCGCCTCGGGTACGCATCCGACCCCCAATCCAGTGGCCGACTATGTATGTGTCACTTACAGAGTATGTATGTGACACTCACACCGGATCGGTGTTTTCGCGGAATCGGTGCGCGGGTTCAGTCGCTGCGCTCGTAGCGCCACGGACCGCGCAGCATGTGCAGCCGGTGCCGTGGGCCCGGCGCGTCGGGATCGCGGCTCTCGTAGCCGGCGTCGCCGTGCCACAGGATCACCAGCCCGGCCTCGGTCTTGACCACGTGGCTCTCGAAGAACTCGGGCTCGGCCGCGTCGATCGCCGCGGCGGCCTCGTCGACCGACCGGTGTCGGCTCAGCTGATGCAGCGTGACCCAGGTGGGCGGCAACAGGCCCATGCGCCCGCACCCGTGCTCCTCGAGCGCGGCGGCCGGGGTCATCCAGCGGTGGTCGACGATCTCGGTCCCGTCGACCCGCACACCGGTGCTCTCGGCCCGGCCGAACAGCAACCAGGTGAGAAACCGTTTCGGCGCCTCGGGCCCGGGCACCCACCGCGACAGCACCCGCAGCGCGTCGCCGTCGACCGTGATGCCCGCCTCCTCGCGGGTCTCGCGCACCGCGGCCCGGCGGGCGGCCTCGACGCTGAACACCGAGTCGCCTCCGGCGTCGGCGGCATCCACCCGACCACCCGGGAACACCCAGGCGTCGGCACCGAAGGACACCGTGCCGGCGCGTTTGAGCAGCAGCACCTCCAGGCCGGCGCTGCCGTCACGAGCCAGTACCGCCGTCGCCGCCGCGGTGACCGGGGTTCCGCTCGAAGCCGGTGCCGCGATGTCGTGCTGCTGCCGGTCCACTCCGCGCTCCTTCCGGGGTTGCTGCCGGCGTGATTATCCTGCCCGCCGCGGAGGCGACGGCGCGGGGACTCGCGTCGGGCCCGACAGACGAGGGCGGGTCACCCGGGAGCCCGGGTCGACCCGCCCTCGTGGTCAGAGCCGCTCGATGATGGTGACGTTGGCGGTGCCGCCACCCTCGCACATGGTCTGCAGACCGTAGCGGCCGCCGGTGCGCTCCAGCGTGTTCAGCATGGTGGCGAACAGCTTCGCGCCGGTCGCGCCGAGCGGGTGGCCGAGCGCGATCGCGCCGCCGCACGGGTTGACCTTGGCGTGGTCAGCGCCGATCTCCTTCATCCAGGCCATCACCACCGGCGCGAACGCCTCGTTGATCTCGACGGTGTCGATGTCGTCGATGGTCAGACCGGTCTTCTCGAACGCGTACTTGGTCGCCGGGATCGGGCCGGTCAGCATGAACACCGGATCGGCGCCGCGCGCGCTGATGTGGTGGATGCGCGCCCGCGGCTTGAGGCCGTGCTCCTTGACCGCCTTCTCCGAGGCCAGCAGCACCGCGCTGGCGCCGTCGGAGATCTGGCTGGCCATCGCCGCGGTCAGCCGGCCACCCTCACGCAGCGGCTGCAGCGCGGCCATCTTCTCCAGCGAGGTGTCGCGCGGACCCTCATCGGTGACGAAGCCGTTGACCGGGATGATCTCGTTCTCGAAATATCCGGCGCGGATCGCCTCCTTGGCCCGCTCATGGCTGACCAGCGAGTACTGCTCCATCTCCTCGCGGGAGATGCTCCACTTCTCGGCGATCATCTCCGCGCCGCGGAACTGGGAGATCTCCTGGTCGCCGTAGCGCTGCAGCCAGCTCTTCGACTCGTTGGTCGGCGAGGTGAAGCCGAACTGCTCACCCACCGTCATCGCCGACGAGATCGGGATCTGGCTCATGTTCTGCATGCCACCGGCCACGATCAGGTCGGCGGTGCCGGACATGATCGCCTGGGCGCCAAAGGAAATCGCCTGCTGGCTGGATCCGCACTGGCGGTCCACGGTGACGCCGGGCACCTCCTCCGGGAATCCGGCGGCCAGCCAGGACAGCCGGGCGATGTTGCCGGCCTGCCCACCGATCGCGTCGACGCAGCCGGCAATGACGTCGTCGACCGCGGCCGGGTCGACGTCGACCCGGTCGAACAGGCCGCGCCAGGCGGCCGCGCCGAGATCGACCGGGTGCACCCCGGCCAGCGAACCGTTGCGCTTGCCGACGGCGGTGCGCACGGCGTCGATGACATAGGCCTCTGAGATCGCAGCCATTTCAATCCTTCTCTCTTGTGATGCCACCAAGAACGATAGCCAGATAGTGCCGACCGACCTCCTCGGCCGTCAGCGGCCCGCCGGGTTGGTACCAGCGGACCGAAACCCAGGTGGTGTCGCGGATGAGCCGGTAGGTCAGGTCGACGTTCATGTCGGGACGGAAGTAGCCCGCCTCGATGCCCTGGTTGAGCACATCCACCCACATCTTGCGCTGTTCGCGGTTGCGTTCCTCGATATAGGCGAACCGCGGTTGGGACGACAGCCGTTTGGCCTCGTCCTGATAGATCACCACCTGGGCGTGCCGGTGTTCGATGGCCTCGAACGAGGCCATGAACAGACCCTTGAACCGCTCCAGCGGGTTCGGTTCGGTGTCGACGATCTCGCGGTAGCGGGCGAACAACCAGTCCAGAAACCCGCGCAGCACCTCGTCGACCATCTCCTCCTTGGAGGAGAAGTGGTGATAGAGGCTGCCGGACAGGATGCCGGCCGAATCCGCGATGTCGCGGACCGTGGTGGCCTTCAGGCCACGTTCGGCGAACATCCGCGCGGCGAGCTCGAGCAGCTCCTCGCGACGGGTGGGCGGTTGGGCGCTCATGGGTGCTGGCTCGACACCGAGATCACTTCGCCGGTCAGGTAGCTGGAGTAGTCGCTGGCCAGGAACGCGACGGTGGCCGCGACCTCCCACGGTTCGGCGGCGCGGCCGAACGCCTCCTGGTGCGCCAGCTTGTCGAGCAGCTCTGCCGAGCTGGTCTTCTCCAGGAACTTGTGCCGGGCGATGCTGGGCGACACCGCGTTGATGCGCACGCCGTACTCGACCGCCTCGATCGCGCTGCACCGGGTCAGCGCCATCACCCCGGCCTTGGCCGCGGCGTAGTGCGACTGGGAGTGCTGTGCGCGCCAACCCAACACGCTCGCGTTGTTGACGATCACCCCGCCGTGGCCGGCGTCGCGGAAGTACCGCAGCGCCGCCCGGGTGGCCCGCATCACCGAGTTCAGCGACACGTCGATGACCCGGTCCCACTCCTCGTCGGTCATGTCGATGACCGGGGTCTGCCCGCCCAGCCCCGCGTTGTTGACCAACACGTCGATCCGGCCCATCTTCTCGGCCGCGGTGGCGATCAACGCGTCGACCTGCGCGGTGGAGGTGACATCGCAGACCACGCTCTCCACCCGGCCCAGGCCGAGACCGGCGAGCTGCTCACGGGTCTCGCCCAGCCGCCGCTCGTGGTGGTCGGAGACCACCACGGACGCACCCTCGAGGAGGGCGCGGCGGGCGACCGCCGAGCCGATGCCGGTGCCGGCGGCCGCGGTGACCACCACGACCTTGCCGGTCAGCAGGCCGTGACCGTCGATCTCCTGCGGAGGTATGGAAAGATTCGTCGTCACCCTTTTGGTTCCCTCGGTAGGCCGAGCACCCGCTCGGCGATGATGTTGCGCTGAATCTCGTTGGAGCCGCCGTAGATCGTGTCGGCCCGCGAGAACAGGAACAGTCGCTGCCACTGGTCGAACTCGCCGTCGGTCAGCACCAGCCCGGACTTGCCGGCCACCTCCATCGCGATCTCACCGAGTTCGCGATGCCAGTTGGCCCACAACAGTTTCGACACGTTGTCCTGGCCGGGCTGTTCGACGTCCATGGTGGCCAGCGCGTACTCCCGCATGGTCCGCAGGCCCACCCAGGACCGGGTCAGCCGTTCGCGGATGATCGGGTCGTCGATGGCGCCGGTCCGCTTGGCCAGCTCCACCACGCCCTCGAGTTCGCGCCGGTAGACGATCTGCTGGCCCAGCGTGGACACCCCGCGCTCGTAGGTCAGCGTGCCCATCGCCACCCGCCAGCCGTCGCCGGGCTTGCCGACCACCATCGAGGCGGGGGTGCGGGCGTCGGTGAAGAACACCTCGTTGAACTCCGAGTCGCCGGTCAGCTGCACGATCGGGCGGATCTCGACGCCGGGCTGGTCCAGCGGGACCAGCAGATACGACAGCCCCTGATGACGCTTGGAGCCCTTCTCGGTGCGGGCCACCACGAAGCACCACTGCGCCCAGTGCGCCAGCGACGTCCACACCTTCTGCCCGTTGATCACCCACTCGTCGCCGACCAGCTCGGCGGTGGTGGACACGTTGGCGAGGTCGCTGCCCGCACCCGGCTCGGAGTACCCCTGGCACCACAACTCGGTGACATCGCGGATCTTGGGCAGGAAGCGCTGCTGCTGCTCGGGGGTGCCGTAGTCGATCAGCGTCGGCCCGAGCAGCTCCTCACCGAAGTGGTTGACCTTGGCGGGGGCGTTGGCCAGCGCGTACTCCTCGTAGAAGGCCACCCGGTGGGCCACCGACAGCCCGCGGCCGCCGTGTTCGATCGGCCAGCCGAGGCAGGTCAGCCCGGCCTCGGCCAGCTTGCGGTTCCACGCCAACCGTTCCTCGAAGGCCTCGTGCTCGCGGCCTGGCCCGCCGAGTCCCTTGAGCTTTGCGAACTCGCCGACGAGGTTCTCGGCGAGCCACTCGCGGACCTCGGCCCTGAACTCCTGGACCTCTATCACCCCTGTAGGCTAACCTACCAAGCACTTGCTTTGTTAGAGGAGCATCCACGATGACCGATCCGAGGACCATTCCCGGGGTCCTGGACCGGATAGCCGACCGGTTTTCCGAGCACGACGCGCTGGTCACCGCCGATCGGCGGTTGACCTTCGCCGAGTTGCGCGCCGAGGTCCGCCGGGCCGCTGCGGCGTTGATCGACCTGGGGGTCGACCCCGGCGATCGGGTGGCGATCTGGTCGCCCAACACCTGGCACTGGGTGGTGGCCTGCCTGGCCATCCACCATGCCGGTGCGATCCTGGTGCCCCTCAACACCCGCTACACCGTCAGCGAGGCCGCCGACATCCTGGCGCGCACCGGCGCACCGGTGCTGTTCGCCTCGGGTGAGTTCCTCGGCTCGGACAAGGCCGCCGCCGTCGAGCGCGCCGCGCTGCCGCAACTGCGCCACATCGTGCGGGTGCCGGTGGAGAAGGCCGACGGCACCTGGGACGAATTCATGGCCCGCGGAACCGATCTCGACGCCGTCGCGGCCCGTGCCGACGCGGTGCGCCCCGACGACGTGGCCGACATCCTGTTCACCTCCGGCACCACCGGGCGCAGCAAGGGCGCGTTGTGCGCACACCGCCAGTCGCTGGACGCCTCGGCCGCCTGGGCCGAGTGCGGGCAGCTGTCGGAGGCCGACCGCTATCTGTGCATCAACCCGTTCTTCCACAACTTCGGGTACAAGGCCGGCATCCTGGCCTGCCTGCAGACCGGGGCGACGCTCTACCCGCAGCTGACCTTCGACCCCGAGCGGGCCATGGCCGCGGTGCAGGAGCACCGCATCACCGTGCTGCCCGGGCCGCCCACGATCTACCAGATGATCCTCGATCACCCGAAACGCGCCGACTACGACCTGAGTTCGCTGCGGTTCGCGGTGACCGGCGCCGCGGTGGTGCCGGTGGTGCTGATCGAGCGGATGCAGTCCGAGCTCGATATCGACATCGTGCTGACCGCCTACGGGCTGACCGAGGCCAGCGGGTTCGGCACCATGTGCCGCCCGGACGACGACGCGGTCACCGTGGCCACCACCTGCGGACGGCCGATCGCCGGTTTCGAGCTGCGCATCGACAACCCGGCCGAGGACGGCACCGGGGAGGTGCTGCTGCGCGGGCCGAACGTGATGCTGGGCTATCTCGACGATCCGGAGGCCACCGCCGCGGCGATCGACGCCGACGGCTGGTTGCACACCGGCGACGTCGGGCGGGTCGACGAGCGCGGCTATCTGCAGATCACCGACCGGCTCAAGGACATGTACATCTGCGGCGGGTTCAATGTGTACCCCGCCGAGGTGGAGCAGGTGCTGTCCCGGCTCGACGGGGTGGCCGACGTCGCGGTGATCGGGGTGCCCGACGAGCGGCTGGGCGAGGTCGGCAAGGCCTTCATCGTCCCCAAACCGGGCGCCACCCTCACCGAGGACGCGGTCATCGCCTATGCGCGTCAGCATCTGGCGAACTTCAAGGCGCCGCGTTCGGTGGAGTTCCTCGACGAGCTGCCCCGAAATGCGGGCGGCAAGGTGGTCAAACCGCAGTTGCGGGAAAGGGCACGTAATTCCTGATGGACCTCAATTTCGACGACGCCACCTTGGAGTTCCAGGCCGAGGTGCGCGAGTTCCTGCAGAAGAACCGCGACAGGTTCCCCACCAAGTCCTACGACACCGCCGAGGGTTTCGCCCAGCACCGGCAGTGGGACCGGGTGCTCTACGACGCCGGTCTGTCGGTGATCACCTGGCCGAAGCGCTACGGCGGCCGCGAGGCCACCCTGCTGCAGTGGGTGGTGTTCGAGGAGGAGTACTTCCGGGCCGGAGCGCCGGGACGGGCCAGCGCCAACGGCATCTCGATGCTCGCGCCCACCCTGTTCGCGCACGGCACCCAGGAGCAGCTCGACCGAGTGCTGCCGAAAATGGCCACCGGCGAGGAGATCTGGGCGCAGGCCTGGTCGGAGCCGGAATCCGGCTCCGACCTGGCGTCGCTGCGGTCGACGGCGACCAGGACCGACGGCGGCTGGTTGCTCAACGGCCAGAAGATCTGGAGCTCGCGAGCGGTGTTCGGGGACAGGGCGTTCGGCCTGTTCCGCTCCGACCCCGAGGCCGAGCGGCACCGCGGGCTGACCTACTTCATGTTCGACCTGCACGCCCCCGGCGTGACGGTGCGGCCGATCGAACAGCTCGACGGGACAACAGGTTTCGGAGAGATCTTCCTCGACAACGTGTTCGTGCCGGACAACGACGTGATCGGCGAGGTGCACGAGGGCTGGCGGGCCGCGATGAGCACGTCGAGCAATGAGCGCGGCATGTCGTTGCGCAGCCCGGGCCGGTTCCTGGCTCCGGCGGAACGGCTGGTGGCTCTGTGGAAGTCGAATCCGGACCCGGCGTACGCGAGCCGGGTGGCCGACGCGTGGATCAAGGCCCAGGCCTACCGACTGCACACCTTCGGCACGGTGACCCGGCTGTCCAACGGTGGCGAGTTGGGCGCCGAATCGTCGGTGACCAAGGTGTTCTGGTCCGACCTCGACGTCGCGATCCATCAGACGGCGCTGGAACTCCAGGGCGCCGACGCGGAACTGACCGACAGCTGGACCGACGGCTTGTTGTTCGCGTTGGGCGGGCCGATCTATGCCGGCACCAACGAGATCCAACGCAACATCATCGCCGAACGGCTGCTGGGCCTTCCCCGAAAGTAGACACATGTATTTCGAGCTTGACGAACAGCAGCGCGATTTCGCCGCGAGCATCGACGCCGCCCTCGCCGCCGCCGACCTGCCGTCGGCGGTACGGGCCTGGTCGGGTGGCGACACCGGGCCGGGCCGCAAGATCTGGTCGCAGCTGGCCGAGCTGGGTGTGACCGCGCTGATGGTGCCGGAGCGCTTCGACGGCATCGACGCGCATCCGGTCGACCTGGTGGTCGCCGCCGAACGCCTCGGCCGCTGGTGTGTGCCCGGGCCGGTGGCCGAATCCATCGCGGTGGCACCGATTCTGCTGGCCGACGACGAGCGCGCCGGCGAGCTGGCCGCGGGCGAGCTGATCGCCACGGTCGCGCTGCCGCCCCAGGTGCCGCGCGCGGTCGACGCCGACTTCGCCGGTCTGGTGCTGCTCGCCGACGGCGGCCAGGTGCGCGACGCGTCCGCCGGTGCGGCGCATCAGTCGGTCGACCCGAGCCGCAAGCTGTTCGACGTCGACGCAACCGGATCCGGCCGGCCCGCCGATGTGGCGCGCGCCTACGAGTTCGGGGTGCTGGCCACCGCCGCCCAGCTGGTCGGCGCCGGACAGCGGATGCTCGACATGGCGGTCGAGTACGCCAAACAGCGCACCCAGTTCGGCAAGCCGATCGGCAGCTATCAGGCCATCAAACACAAGCTCGCCGACGTGCACATCGCGCTGGAACTGGCCCGTCCGCTGCTGTACGGGGCGGCGCTGTCGCTGGCCGACGGGTCCCCCGACGCCGCCCGCGACGTGAGCGCCGCGAAGGTCGCGGCATCGGAGGCCGCGCTGCTGTCGGCGCGGTCGGCGTTGCAGACCCACGGCGCGATCGGCTTCACCGCCGAACACGACCTGTCGCTGTGGCTGCTGCGGGTGCAGGCGCTGCACTCGGCCTGGGGGGAAACGAATCTGCACCGACGCCGCGTGTTGGAGGCCCTGCCATGAGCCCTGCCATGACCGACGAACGTCAGCTGCTGCGCGAGACCGTCGCCGCACTGGTGGACAAGCACGCCGGCTCGGAGGCGGTGCGGGCGGCGATGGCCTCCGAGCGCGGCTACGACCCGGCGTTGTGGGCGCTGTTGTGCGAACAGGTCGGCGCGGCGGCGCTGGTGGTGCCGGAGGACCTGGGCGGGGCCGGCGGTGAGCTTGCCGACGCCGCGGTGGTGCTCGAGGAGCTGGGCAAGGCGCTGGCGCCCACCCCGCTGCTGGGCACCACGCTGGCCGAACTGGCGCTGCTGGCCGCCGATGAGCCGGACACCGACGCCCTGGAGGAGCTGGCCGCCGGCGAGAAGATCGGCGCGGTGGTGTTCGACCCGGACTACGTCGTCAACGGCGACATCGCGGATGTGGTGATCGTCGCCGACGGCACCCGGTTGAGCCGGGTCACCGAGTTCACCGCGCAGCCCGTCACCACCATGGACCCGACCCGCCGGCTCGGCCGGATCGAGGCCCGCGCGTCCGTCGACATCGGCGCCGACCCGGGCCTGGCCGACACCGCCGCACTGCTGCTGGCCGCCGAACAGATCGGCGCGGCGACCCGGTGCCTGGAACTCACGGTCGCCTACACCAAGGAGCGGGTGCAGTTCGGCCGGCCGATCGGCAGCTTCCAGGCGCTCAAACACCGGATGGCCGATCTGTACGTGGCGGTGCAGTCGGCCCGCGCGGTGGTGGCGGCCGCGATCGCCGACCCGTCGCCGGCCAACGCCTCGCTGGCCCGGGTGACGGCCAGCGAGGCGTTCACCAAGGTCGCGGCCGAGGCGATCCAGATGCACGGCGGCATCGCGATCACCTGGGAACACGACATCCAGCTGTACTTCAAGCGGGCGCACGGCAGCGCGCAGCTGCTCGGCGCTCCGCGGGAGCACCTGCGCCGGCTGGAATCCGAGGTGCTCTAGCGTAGGAACCGTGGTGGAGTCTCGCGGTCGGGCGAAGGCCGGCGACGTCTGGGGTCCCGCGCTGCGCGCCGGGATTCCGCCGTTCCATGTGATGGACGTGTGGCTGGCGGCCGCCGAGCGCCAGCGCAGCCACGGCGACCTGGTGAACCTGGCGGCCGGACAGCCGAGCGCCGGTGCGCCGCGGGCGGTTCGGGAGGCGGCCAAGGCGGCGCTGGACTCCACCGTGCTGGGCTACACCGTGGCGCTGGGCATTCCGGAGCTGCGCGAGGCGATCGCGCGGTCCTACCGGGACCGCTACCGGCTCGATATCGACCCCTCGGACGTCGTGGTCACCACCGGGTCGTCGGGCGGATTCCTGCTGGCGTTTCTGGCCTGTTTCGACCCCGGTGACCGGGTGGCGTTCGCCAGCCCCGGCTACCCCTGCTACCGCAACATCCTGACCGCGCTGGGCTGCGAGGTGGTGGAGCTTTCGTGCGGGCCCCAGACCCGGTTCCAGCCGACCGTGCAGATGCTCGCCGAACTCGATCCTCCGGTGCAGGGTGTCATCGTGGCCAGTCCGGCCAATCCGACCGGGACGGTGATCCCGCCCGCGGAGCTGGCGGCGATCGCGGCCTGGTGCGATGCGTCGGGGGTGCGGCTGATCAGCGATGAGGTCTACCACGGGCTGGTCTACGCGGGCGCCCCGGCCACCAGCTGCGCCTGGTCGACGTCGCGCAACGCCGTAGTGGTGAACAGCTTCTCGAAGTACTTCGCGATGACGGGCTGGCGGCTGGGGTGGCTGCTGGTGCCGCGGGAGCTGCAACGTGCGGTGGACTGTCTGACCGGCAACTTCACCATCTGCCCGCCGACGCTGCCGCAGCTCGCCGCGGTCGCCGCGTTCACCCCGGAGTCCATCGCCGAGGCCGACGCGCTGCTGGACCACTACGCGCACAACCGCCGGCTGCTGGTGGACGGTCTGCGCGCCATCGGCATCGACCGGGTCGCCCCGCCCGACGGGGCGTTCTACGTCTACGCCGACGTGTCGCACCTGACCGACGATTCGCTGTCGTTCTGCTCGAAGCTGCTCGACGAGACCGGGGTCGCGATCGCCCCGGGGATCGATTTCGACCCGACCCGCGGCGGATCGTTCGTGCGGTTGTCGTTCGCCGGACCGACCGAGGACATCACCGAGGCGGTGCGCCGGATCGGCGCCTGGCTGGGCTGAGCCGGGCCTTCCCGATTTGTCGGTGCGGCGCGCTAGCGTCGGGCCATGTTCGAAAACCTGTTCGATATCGATCCCGCGGCGAGCGAGGCCCGCCTGCGGGAGCAGATCGAACAGCTCGAACGGTTGAAGTCCGCGGCGGCCGCCGCACAGGCCCGGGCGACCGCGGCGTGGCGGGAGAAGCGGCATGCCGCCGAGGCCGGCGCCGGGGTTCCGGCGCACAACCGCGGCCGCGGGCTGGCCACCGAGGTCGCGCTGGCGCGCCGGGAGGCCCCGCAGCAGGGCGGCCGGTTCCTGGGGCTGGCGACCGCGCTGGTTCACGAGATGCCCCACACCCTCGCGGCGCTGGAGGCGGGGGTGCTCTCGGAGTGGCGCGCGACGTTGATCGTGCGGGAGTCGGCGTGTCTGAGCGTCGAGCATCGTCGCGAGCTGGACGCCCGGATGTGCGCCGACGCCGCCCGTCTCACGGGCTGGGGCGACAAGCGGATCGAGGCGGAGGCGAAACGGATCGCCTGCGAACTAGACGTCGCCGCGGTGGTCGATCGCAGCGCGAAGGCCGCCCGGGACCGGCACGTGAAGGTGCGGCCGGCGCCCGATTCGATGGTCTGGCTCAGCGCGCTGCTGCCGGTGCGCGAGGGGGTGAGTGTCTACGCGGCGCTCAAACATGCCGCCGACACCACCTTCGACGATCGCACCCACGGACAGGTGATGGCCGACACGTTGGTGCAGCGGATCACCGGACGCCCTGCGGGACAACCGGTTTCGGTGATGCTGAACCTGGTGATGGCCGATACCACGCTGCTGGGTGACGACGAGGCGCCGGCCTGGCTGCAGGAGTACGGCCCGTTGCCGGCGGCGATCGCGCGGGCGCTGACCGGCGATGCCGCCAGGGACGCCGCCACCAAGGCGCTGTTGCGGCGGCTGTATCGCCATCCGCGCAGCGGCCAGTTGGTGGCGATGGAGTCGAAGGCCCGCATCTTCCCGAAGGGCCTGGCCACGCTGATCGGGTTGCGCGATCAGACCTGCCGCATGCCGTACTGCAACGCCCGCATCCGCCACCACGACCACGCCGTGCCGGCGCACCGGGGCGGGCCGACCAGCGCCGTCAACGGGTTGGGCGCGTGCGAGGCGTGCAATTACGCCAAGGAGGCGCCGGGCTGGTCGGTCACCACGAGCGAGGTGGACGGGCAGCACAAAGCCGAGTTCGTCACCCCTACCCACGCGGTCTACCGGTCGATCGCACCGCCGCTGCCCGGACCGCCGGTTCGCAGGACGAGCGTGATCGAAGGGCGGCTCAGCATCGACCTGGTCACCTTCGACGCGGCGTGACCGCCATAGCGCCCCAGGCGGCGGCTGATGCCGCCGCAACCGGGCGGGTGGTGGCTGCCGTCAGCGGCGGCGCTGTGCGACGTACCAGTCGAGCAGATCCGGGTTGTCCACCGCGCTGCGCTCGACGACCTTGGCCGGATCGGCGCCCTGGAAGAGTTTCTTGATCGGCACCTCGAGCTTCTTGCCGGTGCGGGTGTGCGGAACCCCTGGCGCGGCGATGATCTCGTCCGGCACATGCCGCGGCGACACCTCGTCGCGGATGGTCTTGTTGATCCGCGCGCGCAGCTCGTCGGTCAACTCGGCGCCCTCCGCCAGCACCACGAACAGCGGCATCCAGTAGCCGCCGTCGTCCAGTTCGCAGCCGATCACCAGCGCCTCGGTCACCTCCGGCAGCTGTTCCACCGCCTGGTAGATGTCGGCGCTGCCCATGCGGATGCCGTGCCGGTTGAGCGTGGAGTCCGACCGACCGTGCACGACGATGCTGCCGCGGTCGGTGATCGTGATCCAGTCGCCGTGCCGCCACACACCCGGGAACATCTCGAAATAAGCGCTGCGATAACGCGATCCGTCCGGGTCGTTCCAGAAGCCGACCGGCATCGACGGCATCGGCTTGGTCACCACCAGCTCGCCCACCTCGTTGCGCACCGGCTTGCCCGATTCGTCCCAGGCGTCCAGCGCGCACCCCAGGTACGGCGCGGACAATTCGCCGGGCCACACCGGAACCGTGCGCACCCCACCGATGAACGCCGACACCACGTCGGTGCCGCCGCTGATCGACGACACCTGCACCCGCTCACCGACGTTGTCGCGCAGCCACAGCGACGACGACGGCGGCAGCGACGAACCCGTGATACCGACGGTGCGCAACGCCGACAGGTCGTGCTCGTCGCGCGGCACCGCGCCGGTCTTGATGCAGCCCAGCACGTACCCCGGGCTGGTGCCCAGCACGGTCGCCCCCACCCGGGCCCCGATGTGCCACAGCGCGTCCGGCCGGGGGAAGTTCGGGCTGCCCGAACAGGTGACGATCGTCGCGCCCACCAGCAGGCCGGCGATCTGGAAGTTCCACATCATCCAACTCGGGCTGGTGTACCAGAAGAAGACGTCGTCGCGGCCGATATCCGACTGCAGCGCAATGGCTTTGAGGTGTTCGAGCACCACACCGCCGTGACCGTGCATGATGCCCTTGGGCTTTCCGGTGGTCCCGGACGAGTACAGGATCCACAGCGGATGGTTGAAGTTGACCGGTGTGGTCGGCAGCCAGGCCGTGGTGCGCTCGTTGAGCTCGTCGGCCAGTATCGTCGCCCGCAACGAGGGCAGCCCGGTCTGCAGCGCCTCGATGTCGGCCCGCTTGTCGTGGATCCTGCCGCCGTACTGGTAGCTCTCGGCGGTCACCAGCACCACCGGATCGAGTTGGCCGAGCCGGTCCAGCGCCGCCTTGGCGGTGTAGTCCTGGCCGCAGGCACTCCAGATCGCCCCGAGCGAGGCCGTCGCCAAGAACGCCACCACCGCCTCGGGGATATTGGGCAGATAGCCGACGACACGGTCCCCCACACCGACGCCGAGCGCGCGCAACCGCTCGGCGAACGCCGCGGCGCACCCGATCAGCTCACCCCACGACACCTCGGTGATCACCCCGCCCTCGGCGACGTCGAGGATCGCCGGGCGGTCTAGGCGGGCGCTGCGCAGCACCTGGTCGACGTAGTTGAGCCGGGTGCCCGGAAACCAACGGGCGTCCGGCATCTCCTGCGAGACCAGCACCTTGTCCGGCCGGTCGCCGAGCTCGAAGTAGTCCCAGAGCACGCCCCAGAACGCGTCCGGGTCGTCGACCGACCACCGCCACAGTGCGTGGTAGTCCGGCACCGTCGCTCCGGTACGCTCGGCCACCACCCGCGCGAAGTCGGTCACCCGGGCCCGGGCGATATCGTCCTCGGTCGGCACCCACTGCGGTTGCGCACCGCTCATCGCGCGCTCCATCCTCCGTCCATGGTGTACGACGCCCCGGTCACCATCGCAGCGGCCGGGGACGCGAGCCAGGCCACCAGGCCGGCGACCTGTTCGGGTTCGATCAACTCCTTGATGGCGCTCTCCTTCAACAGGATCTCGCCCACCACCCGGTCCTCGGGAATGCCGTGGGCCCTGGCCTGATCGGCGATCTGCTTGGTCACCAACGGCGTTCGCACGTAGCCGGGATTGACGCAGTTGCTGGTCACCCCGTGTGGGGCACCCTCGAGCGCGGTCACCTTCGACAGCCCCTCCAGGGCGTGTTTGGCGGCGACGTAGGCGGCCTTGTACTCGGAGGCGCGCAGGCCGTGCACCGAGGAGATGTTGATTATGCGCCCGAAGCGCTGCCGGTACATGTGCGGCAACGCCGCGCGGATGAGCAGAAACGGCGCCTCCACCATCAACGTCATGATGGTGCGAAACCGCTCGGGCGGAAAGTCCGGCAGCGGGCTGACGTGCTGAATGCCGGCGTTGTTCACCAGCACATCGACCTCGAGCTTCAACTCCTCCAACGCCGCGACATCCAACAGGTCGACCGGCCAGGGTTTCCCGCCGATCTGCTCGGCGACAGCGGCCGCGCCGTCGGCGTCGACGTCGGCGACGACGACCCGGGCCCCGCGGGCCGCCAGTTCCCGGGCGCAGGCCGCGCCGATACCGCTGGCGGCACCGGTGACCAGCGCGGTGCGGTCGGCCAGTTCGGTCATCCGACCCCCGCCCTGGCGAGCGCCTCGCGGTCGGCCTCGTCGAGCGTCTTGAGATCCAGGCCCCTGGTCTCGCGCATCACCAGCGCCGAGATCAACGTGATCACCGCGGCGCCCGCCAGATAGACAGCGATCGGCACCCACGAGTCGTAGCTGTCGAGCAGCTTCACCGCGATCGCCGGTGCCGCCGAACCGGCCACGATCGCGGTGACCTGATAACCAAGGGAGACACCGGAATACCGCATCCGGGTGGGGAACATCTCGGCCATCAGCGCCGGCTGCGGCGCGTACATCAGGGCGTGGACCACCAGCCCGAGCACGACCGCCGCCGTGACGACCCGATAGTCACGGGTATCCATCATCGGGAAGGCCATAAACGGCCAGACCCCGGCGGCGACGGCACCGGTGATGTACACCGGGCGGCGGCCCAGCCGATCCGAGAGCGCCCCCACCACCGGGATCGTGACGAAGTGCACCCCGTGGGCGACAAGCAGATACAGCAGGATGTTGCTGGTGTCCACCTCGAGGTGCACCTTGAGATAGGTGATCGAGAAGGTGACCACCAGGTAGTACATGATGTTCTCGGCGAACCGCAGACCCATCGCGTTGAGCACCCCGCGCGGATAGCGGCGCAGCACCTCGACGACGCCGTAGGACACCGCCTTGACCCGCTCCACCTCCTGCTGGACCTCCAGGAAGATCGGCGCGTCACTGACCTTGGTGCGGATGTAGTAGCCGATCAGCACCACCACCGCGGACAGCCAGAACCCCAGTCGCCAACCCCAGGACAGGAACTGCTCCTCGGTCAGCCGCCAGTTCAACAGCAGCAGCACCCCGGTGGCGAGGATGTTGCCGACCGGCACCGCCGCCTGCGGCCAACTGGCCCAGAAGCCGCGGCTGCGGTTCGGGCTGTGCTCGGCCACCAGCAGCACCGCACCGCCCCACTCCCCGCCGACGGCGAAGCCCTGCAGGAAGCGCAGCAGCACCAGCAGCGCCGGCGCCAGCACACCGATCCGCTCGTAGGACGGCAGGCATCCCATGAGGAAGGTGACGGCGCCGACGAGCAGCAGGCTGAACTGCAACAGCTTCTTGCGGCCGTACTTGTCGCCGAAGTGGCCGAACACGATGCCGCCGAGCGGACGGGCCACGAACCCGACGGCGTAGGTCAAAAACGCGCCGAAGATCGCCTGCAGTTCGCTCAGGTCCGGCGGGAAGAACAGCTTGTTGAACACCAGCGTCGACGCGGTGGCGTAGAGGAAGAATTCGTACCACTCGACGACCGTGCCCGCCATCGAGGCGACGACGACGCGGCCCAGGCCGCTAGGCGGCGACGCGGGTTGGCTCACGCGAACTCCTCAGTGTGATACCCGGCACAAACCACAGTGAGTATTCATGCAGGTTTGTGCCGCTGCAATAGGCAGAAATGCAGCACAGGTCTGCGAATATGCACATATGTCAGGTGCTGAGACGGGACACCACCTGCCGACCCGCGACTCGGCGCGTCCCGCCGGGCGCCGCCCCAGCGCCGACGACCTGTTGGTGCTGCTGGCCGTCGGCCGCTCCGGCCGCTTCACCACCGCCGCGGCCGAACTCGGGCTCAACCACACCACGATCTCGCGCCGCATCGCGGCTCTGGAGCAGGCGCTCGGCGGCCGGGTGCTGACCCGGGTGGCCGGCGGGTGGGAGCTGACCGATCTGGGCCGGGAGGCGCTGGCCGCGGCGGAGTCGATCGAGGGGGCGCTGCGCGCGCTCACCGCGCGTGCCGACGGCGAACGCGCGCTCGAAGGTGTGGTGCGGATGTCGGCGACCGACGGGTTCTCCGCCTACATCGCCGCCCCGGCCGCCGCCCGGGTCCAGCGCCGCCACCCCGGGGTGGCGGTCGAGATCGTCACCGCGACCCGGCGCGCCAGCCAACAGCGGTCCGGCCTCGACGTCGAGGTGGTGGTCGGTGAGCCGAAAGTGCACCGGGCCGAGGCCATCCGACTCGGGGACTACTGCCTGGGTCTCTACGGTGCCCGCGACTACCTCGCCGCACACGGGACGCCCACCGAGATCGCCGACCTGGACCGCTTTCCGCTGGTCTATTTCATCGACTCGATGCTGCAGGTCGACGATCTGGACCTGGCCACCAACTTCGCGCCGGCCATGCGCCAGTCGGTGTCGTCGACGAACGTGTTCGTCCACGTCGAGGCCACCCGCGCGGCCGCCGGGCTGGGGCTGCTGCCGTGTTTCATGGCCGACCGCCATCCCGATCTGATCCGGGTGCTGCCCGACGCGGTCGCGGTACGGCTGACCTACTGGCTGGTCGCCCGGTCCGAGACGTTGCGGCGGCCGGAGGTCGCCGCGGTGGTGGACGCGATTCGCGACCGGATGACCGAACTGCGCGAGGTCCTACTCGGAAAACGCTGCTTGCCGGGCTGATTGCACCCACACCGTCGACGGCGCCACCTACCTCACGTTATGGTTGGCCCGATGTTGGTCAAGGCTGTGGTAAGAACGCTGATCGCCACCGTTGCGGTGGCCGGTTCTGCGGTGCTGGCGGCGCCGGCGGCCGGGGCTCAGCCCGGCGGCCCGCCGCCGTGTGAGTTCGCGCTCGCGTTCCTGTGCCACTTCATCCCGATGGCGCCCGACCTCGACCACGACGTCGACCTGACCCAGCAGGCGGATCCGTACGCGCCGCCACCCGAACTGGTGCCGTCGGAGGACCCGAACGCGCCGCTGCCCGAGGAGCTGCTGGTGCCGGCCGATCCCTGCGCGATGGGCTGTATCTAGCGGTCTACAGCCAGGTGTCCTCGGTGGTGGCGGTCAGGAACGCCTCCAGGTCGTCGCGCCAGTGCGCCGGGGTGTTCTTGTCCGGCTCGATGCCGGTGTACTGGCCCCGGTAGAACAGCAGCGGCCGCGGATTGCGGTGTGCGCCTTCGGACAGCGAGTGCACCGCACCGAACACCACGTAGTGGTCGCCGCCGTCGTGCACCGAGTGCACCGTGCAGTCGATGTAGGCCAGCGAGCCCTCGATCATCGGCGAGCCGAGTCCGGACGGGCGCCAGTCGATGCCGGCGAACTTGTCCGGCTCCTTGGAGCCGAACCGGGCCGACACGTGCTGCTGGCTCTCGTGCAGGACGTTCACGCAGAACCGGCCGCTGGCCTCGATAGCCTGCCACGACCGCGACACCTTGGTCGGGCAGAACAGCACCAGCGGCGGATCCAGCGACAGCGCCGCGAACGACTGACAGGCGAACCCGATCGGCGCGCCGTCGTGCATCGTGGTGATCACCGTGATGCCCGTGCAGAACTGGCCCAGCACGTTGCGGAACGTGCGGGAGTCGACGGCCGGCTGCTCGGTCACTGGCCTTTGAAGCCGACGCTGAAGTCGTGGCCCCACAGGCTGACCGCGGTGCTCTCCCGGGCCACCCACTTCTCGTCGTCGGTGACCTGCAGTCCCTCGCAGCCGAACTCGACGTCGAAGCCGCCCGGGGTCTTCATGTAGAACGACAGCATCTTGTCGTTGACGTGCCGCCCCAGCGTCGCCGACATCGGCACGTTGCGCCGCAGCGCACGGTCCAGGCACAGCCCGACGTCGTCGGAGTTCTCCACCTCGACCATCAGGTGCACGATGCCGCTCGGCGTCTCACCCGGCATGAACGCCAGGCTGTGATGACGCGGGTTGCAGCCGAAGAACCGCAGCCACGCCGGCTCACCGTCGGCGGGCCGCCCCACCAGCTGCGGGGGCAGCCGCATCGAGTCGCGCAGGTGGAACCCGAGCACATCGCGGTAGAAACGCAGCGACTCGGCGTCGTCGCGGGTGGTCAGCACCACGTGACCCATGCCCTGCTCACCGGTGACGAACCGGTGCCCGTACGGGCTCACCACCCGCCGGTGCTCCAGCGCCACCGTGTGGAACGCCTCCAGGGTGTTGCCCGACGGATCCTGGAACCGGATCAACTCCACCACCCGCCGGTCGGCCAGCTCGGCGGCGGTGCCCTCCTTGTACGGCACCCCGGCGGCGTCCAGGCGGTTGCGGACGTCCTGCAGGTCCTCGGCGTTCGCGCACTCCCAGCCGGACTCGAGCAGCCGGTCACGCTCGCCCGGCACGATCACCAGGCGGGCCGGGAACTCGTCCATGCGCAGGTACAGCGCCCCCTCGGTCGGGCCCTTGCCCTCGACCATGCCGAGGACCTTGAGCCCGTATTCGCGCCACGCGGCGACATCGGTGGCCTCGATGCGCAGGTAGCCCAGGGACCGAATGCTCATGACTACGCCTCCTTGGCGCCATCGTTGAGGAAGTCGATGGTGAGCCGGTTGAATTCGTCGAACTTCTCCAGCTGCGCCCAGTGGCCGCACTGCCCGAAGACGTGCAGCTGCACCCGCGGGATCTGCTTGAGCGCCACCAGCGCACCGTCGAGCGGGTTCACCCGGTCCTCCCGGCCCCAGATGAGCAGCACCCGCTGACGCAGCTTGTAGACCTCACGCCACATCATGCCGAGCTCGAAGTCCGGCCCCGCGAAGGACTTGCCCATCGCGCGGGCGGCGGCCAGCGAATCGGGCCGGCTGGCGATCGCGAACCGCTCGTCGATCAGCTCCTCGGTGATGAGGCTCTGGTCGTAGACCATGATGCGCAGGAACTTCTCCAGGTTCTCGCGCGTGGGTTCGGCGGTGAACCTGCTGAGCAGCTTCACCCCTTCGGTGGGGTCGGGCGCGAACAGGTTCACGCTCAGCCCGCCCGGGCCCATCAGCACCAACCGGCCCGCCCGCTTGGGGTTATCGAGCGCGAAGCGCACCGCGGTGCCGCCACCCAGCGAGTTGCCGATCAGATCGGCGCGCTCGATGCCGAGGTGATCGAACAGGGCCAGCAGGGCGGTGGCGCTGTAGCGGTTGTACTGCTCGTGCTCGGTGTGCTTGTCGGACTGGCCGTAGCCGGGCTGGTCGACGGCCAGCACGTGGAAGTGCCGGGCCAGCACACCGATGTTGCGCCCGAAGTTCGACCAGCTCGATGCGCCCGGCCCCCCGCCGTGCAGCAGCACAACGGTCTTGTCGTGACCGACGCCGGCCTCGTGGTAGTGCAGGCGCATGTCGCGCTCGCCGGCGCGCACCTGCGCACACCGCGACGTCGACTCGAACGTGATCTCCTGCTGCGCAGCAGCTTCGGCGGCGAATGAGGTCATCGACTCGTCCGGTCAGACCATCGTGTCCTGCGGCGGCAGCCCGAACTCGTGGTTGCCCCAGATCAGGTAGGCACGTTCCGGATCGTTGGCCGCGTGCACCCGGCCCGCGTGGGCGTCGCGCCAGAACCGCTGCACCGGAGCGTCGTTCATCAGCGCGGTGGCGCCGGCGGCCTCGAACAGCCGGTCGATGGACGCGATGGCGCGCCCAGTGGCGCGCACCTGGTCGCGCCGGGCCCGGGCCCGCAGCTCGAACGGGATCTCCTTGCCCGCCTTCAGCAGCGCGTACTCGTCGGAGATGTTGCCCATCAGCTGGCGCCAGGCCGCGTCGATATCGCTGGCCGCCTCGGCGATCCGGATCTTGGCGAACGGGTCGTCCTTGGCCTTCTCACCGGCGAACGCGGCACGCACCCGCTTGCCCTGATGCTCGACGTGCGCGGCGTAGGCCCCGTAGGCCATGCCGACGATCGGGGCCGAGATGGTGGTCGGATGGACCGTGCCCCACGGCATCTTGTACAGCGGATCGGTGTTGGTCTTCAGCCCGCCCGCGGTGTGGTCGTTCATCGCCTTGTAGGACAGGAAGCGGTGCCGCGGAACGAAGACGTCCTTGATCTTCAGCGTGTTGCTGCCGGTGCCCTTCAGCCCGACCACGTGCCACACGTCGTCGATCTCGTAGTCCGACCGCGGGATGAGGAAGCTGCCGAAGTCGACCGGCTTGCCGTCCTTGATCACCGGCCCGCCGACGAACGTCCAGGTGGCGTGGTCACAGCCCGACGACCAGTTCCACGAGCCGTTGACCAGGTAGCCGCCGTCGACGACGTGCCCCGCACCCATCGGCGCGTACGACGAGGACACCCGCACGTTGGGGTCGTCGCCCCAGACGTCCTCCTGGGCCTGCTGGTCGAACTGCGCCAGGTGCCAGTTGTGCACGCCGAGGATCGACGCCACCCACCCGGTGGAGCCGCAGACGCTGGCCAGCCGGCGGACCGCCTCGAAGAAGACCGTCGGGTCGGCCTGGTACCCGCCCCACTGCTCGGGCTGCAGCAACTTGAAGAAGCCCACTTCGGTGAGTTCAGCGACGGTTTCGTCGGGAAGTCGCCGCAATTCCTCGGTGGCCTGTGCGCGCTTGGCGATCAACGGCAACAGATCGTCGACGCCGGCCAGGACCGCCTGCACGTCACGCTGTTCGATGGACGTCACTGAAGTTGCCTCCCGGTGAGTAGGGACCGTGATGTGCAGCTAGTCCACGGGCCGGTCATCATCGTTGGGTGCCCGCAGAAAGTGCCGATCACACTCACAGAGATTAGAACACGTTATGATTTGTGTCGAGATCCGCCTTCCCGCGGCTTCTGTACCAGCACACATGCATTTCTGTAACCTGTTCTAGTTTCCACGACCGGGAAGGGGTCAGCTGCAAGTGACGGACGAGCCGCTCGGCAGCCATGTGCTCGAGCTCCAACTAGCCGACGTGATCGACGAGACCGCCGACGCCCGGTCGCTCGTCTTCAAGGTCCCCGACGGGTCCGACATCCCGCCCGAGCGGCTGCGCTACTCGCCCGGGCAGTTTCTGACCCTGCGGGTGCCCAGCGACCGCACCGGCTCGGTGGCGCGCTGCTACTCGCTGTGCAGCTCACCCCACGCCGGCGAACCGCTGACGGTCACCGTCAAGCGCACCGACGGCGGCTACGCGTCGAACTGGCTGTGCGACAACGCCCACGCCGGGATGAAGATGCACGTGCTCGCCCCGTCCGGCACCTTCGTCCCGGACAGCCTGGACACCGACTTCCTGCTCATCGCGGGCGGCAGCGGGATCACCCCGATGATGTCGATCTGCAAGTCGGCGCTGCTCGAGGGCACCGGCAAGGTGGTGCTGATCTACGCCAACCGCGACGAGAAGTCGGTCATCTTCGCCGCGGCGCTGCGCGAGCTCGCCGCCAAGTACCCCGACCGGCTGACCGTGGTGCACTGGCTGGAGTCGGTGCAGGGGCTGCCGTCGGCGGCGGCGCTGGCCGGGCTGTTCGCGCCGTACGCCACCCATGACGCGTTCATCTGCGGGCCCGCCCCGTTCATGGCGGCCGCCGAGGAGGCGCTGAAGACCGTAGGCGCCGAGCGCATCCACATCGAGGTGTTCAAGTCGCTGGAGTCCGACCCGTTCGCGGCGGTCAGGATCGACTACGACGCCGCCGACGACAGCGGCCAAGGCCCGGCCAAGGCGATCGTCACCCTCGACGGGGTGCGTCACGAGCTGACCTGGCCGCGCTCGGCGAAACTGCTCGACGTGCTGCTCGACCAGGGCATCGAAGCGCCGTTCTCCTGCCGCGAGGGGCACTGCGGCGCCTGCGCGGTGGTGATGAAGAGCGGCCAGGTCGAGATGGAGGTCAACGACGTGCTCGAGCCGTCCGACATCGAGGAAGGACTGATCCTGGGCTGTCAGGCCAAACCGCTGTCGGATTCGGTGGAAGTCACCTACGACGAGTGATCCCGGGCTACCATTCGCCGCACCACCGAAAGGGGAGGCAGTTGTGAAGCGGTTTGCCGGCATGCTCGCGGCGGTTGCGGCGACGGCGCTCGTCGCCCCCACCCCGACGGCAACGGCAGCGGTGGACACCGCGGTGCGATCCATCCCGGTCGACGCGGGCACCGCACTGGAGATGCGTGTCACCGCTAATTGCATTGCGGCCGAAGCGAACTGCTACTTCGACACGGCCGCGGGCCTGCGCACCGCCGACGGTGCACTGCTCGGCTTCCCGGGCGATCTGTGGGCACGTCAGACCACCACGCTGCGCACCATGGACCGCAGCGTGTATCTGGAGTTCAGCTTCGACGCCCCCAACACCCGGGCGTTCAAGTCGCTGACCGACGTCGAGTTCACCACCATCTACTTCGGCGGCGGCCCGCCGGAGAAGTTCACCTTCCGCGGCAACAGCTGGCCGGTCAACATCCGCACCGGCCAACCGCGCACCGACGTGCCGCTGATCGTGTGCGCCCACATCCAGGTGGTCTACGGCGGGGTCAACCTCACCTCACCCGACGCCTGCGCCCAGGCGCCGTTCAGCTGACGCCGGCGCGGCTCAGCGCGGCAGGCCCAGCAGCCGCTCGCCGGCCATGGTGAGCAGGATCTGCTCGGTGCCGCCGGCGATGGTCAGGCAGCGGGTGTTATGGATCGGTTGAACTATCTGGGCGACACCCATTTCGTCGGGGAGAACACCCGGATGTTCAAGAGCATCGGGCCGATCGAGTTCACCACGATCTACTTCGGCTCGGGCCCGGTGGAGAAGTACCGGCTGTCCGGCACCACCCGCACCGCGCACTGGCAGACCGGCCAGCCCAAGACCGACGCCGACTACATCGTCTGCTCGCACATCCAGGTGGTCTACAGCGGGGTGAACATCACCTCACCGGACGCCTGCGCGCAGACGACCTACAGCTGAGCTGCCTCACTCAAGACCCTCAGCTCACTCAAAACGAAGGGCTCCGGCGCCCCACGGGACGACGTCCACCTCCGGGCCGTAGCTGAATTCGTCGCCGCGCAGATAATCCCCGGATACGGTGACCGTCTTGACAACTTCGCCGTCGAGCTCGAACACCAGCAGGCTGCCCGACTGGTGACGGTCGGCGGAGATCACCGGCTGCCCCACGTGTTCCTCGATCACCTCACGGCGGGTGTACTCGTTGAACAGATGTACCTCGTCCCAGTCGAACTCCGTGAGGTCGCGGAGCGGTGCGGACTGCCCGCGATCCTTCAGATCGCCGAGCTTTGTCTCGAGCGGATCGTCGGCGACGATCACACCGCAGCCCTGCACCGCGAGCGCGAGCACGATCACGATCAGCCAGCGCGGCACCCACCGATGACGCCCCAGACCGGTCATTGCAGCCTCAGCGCACCCGCACCCCACGGGACGACCGCCACGTCCGACGTCCAGGTCGGTTTGTCGGCCCGCAGGTAGTCGCCGGTGATGCTGAGCACGTTGACGATCGAGCCGTCCTTCTCGAAAACCAACAGACTGCTCGACGACTCCCAGTACTTGTCCTTCAGTACCGGCGCGCCGACCACCTGCTCGACCCGGTCCCGCGACGCCCCCTCATTGAACAGATGCACTTCATCCCAGTCGAAATCGGTCAGATCCCGCAGCATGGCCGGCTGCCCGCTGTCCAGCACCTCGCCGAGCTCACCGTTGAGTGGGTGACCGAAAGTGATATCCGCCGACGGCCTAATCAAGCCACACCCAACCAATGCGCAGAACAGCACTGCACCGATGAGGACACGAACCAACGCCATGTCTAACTCCTCTCGAAGCGGTCATCTGACCGACCAGCAATCTCTCATCATCCGATCTCGTACCCTCCGTGTGGATTTGGCTGACCAGCGGGAGTCGGTATCTGACCATCGACCGGAGCGCTCCTACTCGAATCGCCGGTCGACTCCGGCGTGATCCGGTCACTCCATTCCAGCCCCTGCCCGTCCGGCCGGACGACCACAGTGTCGCCGTTGCGCACCGCCTGCTCCACGAGGTCGGCAAGCTCATCCTTGGAGGCATCCGGGTTGGCGACCGCTAAGTTGCGGCCCACCTCGTTGTTGAAGAGGTCCATCGCCTCACTGGCGGCATAGTTACGCGGAATCCCCTCGTGCGCGGTGGCGAACTTCTCGGCCCACTCGTCACCGAAGCGCTGTGTCATCAGCGCATTCCAATAGGCATGGCGGAAGGCGTCGTTGTGGTTGTCGATCTCTCTGCCCTCCGGCGGCGGGAAGCGCTTGTTGGCTTCCTCCCTCGCCTGCTCAACGATCTGTTGCATATCACGCTGACCGAACAGACCCAGTTCGTCCATCATGCGACCCTCGGTGGCCGTCATCTCTTTCGAACCGGTCAACATGCCCACCAGCCCGCCGGACTTCCACTCGATGACTCCGTCCGGATCCTCGCCGACCTGGTAATCCCGCATGATCTCCTCGAGCCGGCGGTCCCGTTCCGCTTCGGCCGGGTCCTCATCCTCGTGCTCGGGTTCCTCTCCCGGCGCCTCGCCGGCCGGCTGCTCGGGCAACCCGCCGCCGAACTTCTGCTCGCTCAGTTGCCGGTACTCCTCGCCGATCCGGGTCAACTCGGCGCCGATCTGGCTCAGATCACCGCTGCTGCGCCGGACGATACCGGTGATCTCGCCGAGACCCTGCGCCACGATCGGCCACAGCATCCGCTCGCCGACGGTTCCGGTGGGTAATGCGGCGGCCGCGGTGGTCACCGCCTGACGTATCGACTCGAGGTCGCGCCGACCGGCCGAGACGACCTCGGCAGCGCTGTCGACCTGCGCGCGAAGCCGCACGTCGAGGGCAGCGAGCCCGCCGAGCACCCCGATCATCTCGGAGTTGACCGCTCCGTAGGCATCGGCGGCGGTACCGGTCCAGACGTCCCCCGGCGCTGCGGTTTGCGCCTCGGCCTGCAGCCGGTGGAACAGGGCACTGTGATCGAAGCGCTCACCGGTTCGGGGCGTGCCCTCACCGAAGGTCGCGCGGGCCGCTGACCACGTCGTCAGGAAGGCGGCGAGCACGCTCACCGAGTCGCCGGCCTGATCATCAGCCAATTATCACCGACCGGGACTGGGCCGCGGTGCAGGAATTCCGCGGGCGCCGCCCCGCCGGTCAGCGTGGCAGGCCGAGCAACCGCTCGCCGGCGAGGGTGAGCAGGATCTGCTCGGTGCCGCCGGCGATGGTCAGGCAGCGGGTGTTGAGGAAGTCGAACACCTCCCTGCCGCTGACCACCCCGCCACCGGCCGCGTACTCCATCCGCGTCTCGGCCACCGCCTGGCGGTGCCGCACCCCGATCAGCTTGCGGACGCTGGCCTGCGGCCCGGGATCCTTGCCGCCGAGCGCGAGCTGGGCGATCTTCTGGTCCAGCAGCGACCCCACCTGCGCGGAGACGATCAGCTCACCGATCCGGTCCTGTTCGGCGGCATCGAGGTCGAGGGTGGTCACCGAGCGCAGCAACTCCTCCATCGGGTTGCCCAGCGCGGTGCCGTGCGACATCGCCACCCGCTCGTTGGCCAGCGTGGTGCGGGCCAGCCGCCAGCCGTCGTTGACCTGGCCCACCACCAGCTCGTCGGGAACGAACACGTCGTCGAGGAAGACCTCGTTGAACAGGTTGTCGCCGGTGATCTCGCGCAGCGGGCGGATCTCGATGCCCGGCGAGCTCATGTCCACCAGGAAGTAGGTGATGCCCTTGTGTTTCGGCGCATCCGGGTCGGTGCGGGCCAGGCAGATGCCCCACTGCGCCTTGTGCGCCGCCGAGGTCCACACCTTCTGCCCGGTCAGCTTCCAACCGCCTTCGACGCGAACGGCTTTCGTGCGCAGCGAGGCGAGGTCCGAACCGGCGCCGGGTTCGCTGAACAGCTGGCACCAGAAGATCTCGCCGCGCAGCGTGGCGGGCACGAAGCGTTCGATCTGCTCGGGGCTGCCGTGCTCGAGGATCGTCGGCGCGGCCCACCAGCCGATCACCAGGTCCGGGCGCACCACGCCGGCCTTCTCCAGCTCCTCGTCGATGAGCAGCTGTTCGGCCGGACCGGCGCCCCGGCCGTACGGCGGCGGCCAGTGCGGTGCCAGCAGGCCCGCCTCGGCTAGCGCCACCTGCTGTTTGTCGGCCGGAAGCGCTGCGACCTCGGCCACCGCGGCGGCGATCTCGGGCCGCAGATGCTCCACCGACTCCAGGTTGATGCGCAGCGACCGGCGCACCCCCTGCTGGGTCAGCGCGGTCACCCGGCGCAGCCAGCGCTGCGCGCCGCCCAGGAAGTGCGCGATGCCGTAGGCCCGGCGCAGATACAGGTGCGCGTCGTGCTCCCAGGTGATACCGATGCCGCCCAGCACCTGGATGCAGTCCTTGGCGTTGGCCTTGGCCGCCTCGATGCCCTTGGCGGCCGCCACCGCGGCGGCGATGGACAACTGCCCCGCGTCGGACTCGCCGACCGCCCGCGCGGCGTCGGCGGCGGCGACCGCGGCCTGCTCGCACCGCAGCAACATCTCCGCGCACATGTGCTTGACGGCCTGGAAGCTGCCGATCGGCCTGCCGAACTGCTCGCGCACCTTCGCGTACTCGGTGGCGGTCTGCAGCGTCCAGCGCGCCACCCCGGCGGCCTCGGCGGCCAGCACCGCGGCGGCCACATCGGCCAGCCGCTGCGCGGACACGTTCAGGGTGTCGGCGGCGGCGCCCTCGCACACCACCCGCGCCAGCGGGCGGGAGAAGTCGGTCGCCTCGAGCGGTTCGACGGTCACCCCGGGATCATTGGCGTCGACCAGCACGACGGCGTCGCCGGCCGGCACCAGCAGCACCCCGGCGGGGTCGGCGCCGAGCACATAGTCGGCGGTGCCCGACACCCGGCCGCCGTCGAGGCGCAGATCCGCCGACAGGCTCACCCCGGCGACCCGCTCACCCGACGCCAGCGCCGTCAGCACCTCCGGGCGGTCGACCAGCAGGGTGGCGATCGCCGTGGTCGCGACCGGCCCCGGCACCAGGGCAGCGGCCGCCTCGTCGACCATGACGCACAGCTCCTCGACGGTGCCGTCGGCGCCGCCGTGCTCCTCGGGCAACGCGACCCCGAAGATGCCGAGTTCGGCCAGCCCCCGATAGACCGGTCGCCACGCGTCGGGCCGCCCCTGCTCGACGTTACGAACGGCCGTAATCACATCGGCGGCTGCGGCCCAATCGCGGACCAGTTCCCGTACCTCCGATTGGTCCGTCGAGCCGGCTTCTATAGACGAAACAGCCACCGTGACTCCTAGCACATAGGTGGCGGAACCCGGCGCTCCGCACTAGAACGTGTTCTAATAGTGATAGCGATCGACCGTCAAGTCGACGGCCGAAGCCGCCGACACGTGGGTACCCGCGCCGGTGCTGACGTGCCCTGAGGAAATTGGAAAAATATCCACCGGCGCGCGGATTGGGTCTGCGCTACGCACCACCGAAGGAGCAACCGACCGCCATGTCGTCACCAGAGAAGGCCGAGCAGCGCTCAGGGTCGGATTCGCGGCCGCGCCAGGTGATGAACGTCGCGGTCCTCTCCGAGTCCGAACTCGGGTCCGAAGCCCAGCGGGAGCGCCGTAAGCGGATCCTGGACGCCACCCTGGCGATCGCCTCCAAGGGCGGGTACGAGGCCGTCCAGATGCGCGCGGTGGCCGAACGGGCCGACGTCGCGGTCGGCACGCTCTACCGCTACTTCCCCTCGAAGGTACACCTGCTGGTCTCCGCCCTCGGCCGCGAGTTCGAGCGCATCGACGCCAAGACCGACCGGGCCTCGCTGCAGGGCAACACCCCCTACGAGCGGCTGAGCGTGATGGTGGGCAAGCTGAACCGCGCGATGCAGCGCAACCCGCTGCTTACCGAGGCGATGACCCGCGCGTTCGTGTTCGCCGACGCCTCCGCCGCCGGCGAGGTCGACCACGTCGGCAAGCTGATGGACTCGATGTTCGCCCGGGCGATGGCCGACGGGGAACCGACCGAGGACCAGTACCACATCGCCCGCGTCATCTCCGACGTCTGGCTGTCGAACCTGCTCGCCTGGCTGACCCGACGGGCCTCGGCCACCGACGTCAGCAAGCGGCTGGACCTGGCGATGCGGTTGCTCATCGGCGACGGGGAGCGCCCTAAGATCTAGGCGTGCTTCCGGCCGACCTGCAGCGCGCGCTCGACGCGGCGGCACGGACGTCCCGACTGCTCGTCGCCTCGGACTTCGACGGCACGCTCGCACCGATCGTCAACAACCCCGCCGATGCGCGCCCGCTGCCCGCGGCCGTCGCCGCGCTCACCGAACTGACCGAACTCCCCGACACCGAGGTGGGGCTGGTCTCCGGCCGTGCCCTGGCGGTGCTGCGGGAACTGTCCGGGGTTCCGCCGAGCGTGCACCTGGTCGGCAGCCACGGCGCCGAATTCGACTCCGGCTTCGGCAGTTACATCGACCGTGAGCTGCTGGAGCGGATCATCACCGAACTCGAGCGCATCGCCCGCGGACGCGCCGGGGTGACCGTAGAGACCAAACCCGCATCGGCCGCGCTGCACGTGCGCAACGCCCGGCCACCGGACGCCGAGGCGGCGCTCAAGGCGGCGCGGGAGGCCGCCGCGAACTGGGACGTCCACGTCACCGAGGGCAAGGCGGTGCTGGAGTTCGCCGTGGTGTCGACGGACAAGGGCGAGGCGGTCGAGATCCTGCGCGAGCAGACCCGCGCGACCGCGGTGGTGTTCTTCGGCGACGACGTCACCGACGAGAACGTGTTCCGCCGGCTGCGCCGGGGCGATGTCGGGGTCAAGGTCGGCGCGGGTGAGACCGCGGCCCGCTACCGGGTGCAGACCGTCGACGACGTCGCCGAGGCGCTGCGTTTTCTGCTCGACGAGCGACGGAAGCGGCGCTAGTTGTAACTCCCAGACAGGTTGTGAACGGCGTGGTGAGCGGAAGTAGGTGAGGACCTCCGGTATCGGTGTGGTTACCAAACACGCACATCCGATTACCGAGAGGTCCTCATGGTCCACGCTAATGCTT